>ERZ779885.197-NODE-197-length-70728-cov-4.376212_pt1 | contig 70728 bp, 73 predicted proteins | sample MGYA00511554_ERZ779885 | MGnify/ENA primary metagenome ERZ779885 (study PRJEB29588, sample SAMEA2160998) | human gut metagenome | biome: human gut; feature: human-associated habitat; material: faeces | place: Denmark | collected 2008/2010 ... | reverse complement strand
TGCACCGGGCGCAGCGGCAGCCTATGTAGCCGAAGCCATTATCCGCGACCAGAAAAAAGTTGTTCCTTGTAGCGTTTATCTCGAAGGCGAATACGGAGAAAGCAACATCTGTATCGGCGTTCCTGTCGTTTTAGGCCGCACAGGTTGGGAAAAAGTCATAGACTTCAAACTCAACGACGAGGAAACCGCTCTTTTCAAAGCCAGTGCAGAAGCTGTACGCAAGACCAACAGCGCCCTCAATCTTTAATAAAGACAATCTGCCAATATAACGGCCACACAAAAATGTGTGGCCGTTTTTGTACCGGTACCACGATAAAATTACCTAAAAAAGCCCGACGAATAACAACAGATGCGAAATATTTTTTATTTTTGAGAAGTGAAACATCTTTCTAATCCAAATATATCATGATCGAGAAAATCAATTTCAACGGAATGCCGGCCGTACATTTTACCGCCGGAGGTTACGAAGCCGTCATGGTACCCTCGGTAGGTGCCAATGTCGTAAAACTCAAACACACCGCCACGGGTATCGAGATACTGCGTACCCCTGATGCCGAAGAGATGGAGAACTTCAAGGAGCGTCCTCAAATTTACGGATTACCCCTGCTCTTCCCGCCGAACCGCATAGCCGACGGAACTTATACATTCGAAGGGAGAAAATATCAATACCCCATCACCATTCCAGCTCAGAACAACTACCATCACGGTATCATCAAAAGCGAACCATTCACCGTATCCCGTACTGTTGAAGGAAAAGATTTTGTCGAGATAGAAGCCGTTTATTACAGCAATCTTTTCAACAACGCCATCTTCCGCGACTTTCCTCACGAATTTTGCTGTCGCATGATATTCCGGCTCGACGTCGACGGCTTGCATCAGACCACCGTATTTGAGAACCTCAGCGACAAAGATATGCCCGTAGGTATGGGTTTCCACACACCTATCCGAGTACCTTTCACTCCCGATGGGAAAGCCGAGAATTACCGCATACGTCTCTCCGCAGGCAAGCGCATGGAAATGAACGAACGGACGCTTCCGACAGAAAAACTGCTAGACTTATCGCCGGCCGAAGCCCCTTTATGCAAAGATGGCATCGCACCTTGCGGCGAAGCCATGGAATGGGCTTTGGTAAACGAGACACTCGAAATCAACGGACGGCCCTACAACGGAGCCATTATGACCGATACGGCCAGCGGCTGGTCGGCCTGCTATGAAGTGGACGAAAACTTCAAATACTGGACACTTTGGAACAACGGCGGTAACGTGCCGTATGCCTGCCCCGAACCGCAAAGTTGGGCTACCAACGCCCCCAACCTCTCCGACCCCGAAGCCTACGGATTCCGTTATATCGCACCCGGCGGTGAATTCCGAGCCTCGACACATCTTTTCGTCAGCAACAAAATGTAATCATATATTTTGAAAAAATCCCGAGCAAGTTGATTACTCGGGATTTTTTCTTTCATACAAGATATAATCACTCGTTCTTTATCACACTGACCGGCATTCTCTCCCACAATCCCGCAGGAATGAAGCGCCAAAAGAATACCAAAATAGAGAATTTCCAATCGATAACCACCCGACGGCGACGGTGCACGATAGCCCGGAAAGCTTTGCGAGCCACCGGACGGAGCGGCATCAACATCGGATAGCGATGTTCCTTATTGAGTAAATCGGTTGCCACGAAACCGGGACGAATATCGGTAAAAGCAATTTTCAGTTTCCGCATATGCGATAATTGGGAAAGAGCATCGAGATAGGTATTCTGCATTCGTTTCGACGCCGAATAGGCAGTCGCAGAACCCAAGCCCTTAGTCCCGGCGATAGATGTAATCACGGCAATATGACCGTTACCCTGCCGGGCAAAGTAATTATACGCAGCCGTTATCATGCGGGTAAACCCCATGACATTGGTCTCCATCGTCCGCAACTCGACGGCAGGATCGAGAGTCGGATTCTGCGCTCCGATACCCGATACATGACAATATATATCCATACCGCCCAATTTTTCAACCAAGCGTATCAACTCGGTCGCAGAAGATTCGCGTGTAATATCGATACAACCCGCCACGACCTGAGACGAAGCAGACATGCGGAGTTTCTCGAGCGGCTCGGCCCGACGACCGGCAATCCCCACCCGCCAACCGGCAGCAATACACAATTTGGCTATCTCCATTCCTATACCCGAAGTAGCCCCCATGATAACAATTCGTTTTGCGGTCGTCTTCATAATAAAAAAGTCTGATGATACTTATTTGCAATTTAATTTTTTTTTCAAGACGAAACAAGCAAAATCCGTCTTTTCTTACTCTCATCAACAAAAAAAGAGAGCTTCGGCTCTCTTTTTAAATATCGAAACATTCCCAACAAGACTAATCGATCATATCAAATCCTGTATAAGGAACCAAGACTTTCGGTATGCGTATACCCTCGGGTGTCTGGTTATTCTCGAGCAGGGCCGCCACGATACGAGGCAATGCCAATGCACTGCCGTTAAGCGTGTGTACCAAACGTATTTTTTTGTCGGCCCCTCGGAAACGGCATTTGAGACGATTGGCCTGATAACTCTCAAAATTGGACACGGAACTCACTTCGAGCCAACGTTTCTGTGCCGCCGAATAGACCTCGAAATCGAACGTGATCGCCGAAGTAAAGCTCATATCGCCACCGCAAAGGCGCAAAATATGCCACGGCAATTCGAGACGTTCCACCAGTGTCTGTACATAATCGACCATTTCTTTGAGCGATTCGTAAGAACGGTCAGGGTGTTGTATCTGTACAATTTCTACTTTGTCGAACTGGTGAAGGCGATTAAGCCCGCGCACATCTTTTCCGTACGAACCGGCTTCGCGACGGAAACATGCCGAATAGGCCGTATTACGAATGGGAAGTTGGGCTTCATCGAGAATGACATCGCGGTAAAGGTTGGTTACCGGGACTTCGGCAGTAGGAATCAGATAAAGGTCATCTTCGTTACAGTGATACATCTGGCCCTCTTTATCGGGTAGCTGTCCGGTTCCGTAGCCCGAAGCCGCATTTACCACGTAAGGGGGTTGCACTTCGAGATAACCGGCTTCCCGGGCACTATCGAGGAAAAAGCTGATGAGCGCACGTTGCAAACGGTCCCCTTTACCTTTATATACGGGAAAACCCGCACCGGTGATTTTCACTCCCAGTTCAAAATCGATAAGGTCGTATTTACGAGCCAAGTCCCAATGAGGAAGCGCATCGGCCGGCAGGTCGGGTATTACACCGCCCGAACGTTCCACGACATTATCTTCGGCCGTGCGGCCCTCGGGAACCATATCGCACGGCGTATTAGGTACAGAAAGGAGTATCTCGGTAATGCCGTTCTCTGCGCCAGCCATATCTTCTTCGAGTTTCTTGTTCGCCTCTTTCATTTCGGCGACTTTTTTCTTCACGGCCTCGGCCTCATCGTTTTTTCCCTCTTTCATAAGTTTGCCGACCTGAGCCGAAAGGCCTTTCAGTTCGGAGAGACGACGATCCAACTCCATTTGCGAAGAACGACGCACCTTATCCAAATCCAAAACTTTGGCAACCACCTCGCGGCCGTCGAAATGTTTTTTTGCCAGCTTCCGAATAATCTCTTCGGGATTCTCTTTAATTGCGGCAAGTGTAAGCATAATCTACAATTTTATAATAAACATATTTTCTACACATCAAGACAATAAAGCCTTTACTTTTTCCGAAATAGCTTTCCCGTCGGCTTTCCCCGCCAACTTTTTGGAAGCCGCACCCATGACCTTACCCATCTCTTTGACCGATGTTGCCCCTACCTCGGCAATAATCGCCTTTATCGCCTCTTCGAGTTCGGCCTCCGACATGGGCTGAGGGAGATACGACTCGATAACAGCGGCTTCGGCAAGTTCGGGTTCGGCCAAGTCGGGACGATTCTGTTCGGTGTAGATCTGGGCACTTTCCCGACGCTGTTTGGCCATCTTGGCCAAAATCTTCAAAGCGACATCGTCATGCAATTCCCCGTCGGAACCTTTGGCGGTTTTGGCTTCGATAAACTCTTTCTTTATGCCGCGCAGGGCTTCGAGGCGTTGTTTGTCGCGTGCCAGCATGGCGGCTTTGATATCATTACTGATCTGGTCAAATAAACTCATATTCTTTCGATTTTAATTTTCTATTCGGTCTTATCAAAAAGTATTACTCCATTACCGTTGTAATTCACATCTTCGGCACTCGTTTCACCGGGAGTATGACGCAAAAGTTGTTTGGCAAAATCTCCGGGTCGGTCGTAAGCCGGGGTACGGTCGATTTTCTCCAACACGGCATTATCGTCCATCTGAGCGACTGTAAGAATCACATATTCCTTATCGCCGGGATAAGCATTCCCCATATCCATTACTCCGTCTCCGAAGTCCGAAGCCAAAATCGTAACTTTTACCTTTCCTTCGAGTGTATCGTCGATGGTAATACCCGATATCGTCTTTACGCCGTCGAAACGCGCCATAAACTCGTTCAACTCCTTAAACTCGTCCATAACGACCTGATCGTCGGCACTGGAACTCAAATAAAGATTGATGAGTATGCGTTTGGCCTTATAAAGATTATCGGCTGCCAACAAAGGCGAATGCAAAGCATCTTCGATCGCCTTGGTGATACGATGCTCACCCTCGCCGAAGCCGCTGCTCATTACTGCTACACCACCATTTTCGAGAGTACGGCGCACATCGGCAAAGTCGAGATTGATATATCCTTTCACGGTAATCAATTCGGCGATACTCTTTGCGGCTACGGTCAATGTCTCATCGGCCTTTTTAAAACCGTTGAGCCACGTCAAGTCGGGATAGACCTTACGCAAGTTTTCATTGTTGATGACCAAAAGCGCATCGACATTCTTACGTAAATCTTCCACACCGTCCAAAGCCTGCTTGATTTTGAATTCGGCTTCCCATGCAAACGGGATAGAAACGATACCCACCGTGAGAATGCCCAGACTGCGTGCAACCCCGGCAATGACCGGCGAAGCTCCCGTACCGGTACCACCTCCCATACCGGCCGTAATAAACACCATATCGGTATCATCGTCGAGCAACTCTTTGATACGTTCGACACTCTCTTCGGCCAACTGCCGGGCTACAAGAGGATCGCCCCCGGCCCCGCGACCCGGCCCGAGAAGAAGCGTGCGGGGAATCTTTGTACCGCGCATGGCCTGCTTGTCAGTATTGCACAAGACAAAAGTTACATCTTTAATACCCGTCTTGAACATGTTCTCGACAGCGTTTCCGCCACCGCCACCGACACCTATCACTTTGATGATGGCCGGCAATTCCGAACGTTCGACGACATCGAACTGCGGTTTATCATTATATTCGTCCATAAGCAAGGTGTTTTCGGTTAATTTTCTTTATCCATTTCCTCTTTCATCGTATCCCAAATCGTCTTCCATATCGGAGATTTCGATGATTTAGTACCCGAAGTCGGTTGTTCCGGCTGAGGGGGAAGTTGAGGCTCTTTTTCGGGAGCTGGGATTTCTTCTTTTTTCTCAACGACAGGCGGTGCCGCACATATCTCTTTTCCCATCAGCAACAAGCCTATAACCTGCACCGAAGCGACACCGTTGATTCCGGGAACCAACGAAACGCCTAAAAGCGTACCCCGGCACACATCGAGATCGGTTTCCTTTGCCAACAACGTTTTCAGGCCTTTCATCGAAGCACCCCCGCCGATAAGCGTAATGCCCGATGTCAGCGAACGCATATACCCCGAACTCAAAAGCTGTGCTTTGACATTGGCGATAATCTCTCCCAAACGGGCCGTTATCACCTCCTCGATTTTCTCGGCGGTAAAATCGAAATAATAATCCTTCATGCCCCAATCTACCGTAATCGTTCCGTCGATCTGAGGCTGATAAGCTTTCTTTATCGACTCGGCCTCCGACTCTTTCACATGCAAAGAGCAAATATCCCGAGTAATATTGTTCCCTCCCAACGGAATGGTTATCATAGAGGCGAAATATCCGTCTTTATACAGCGAAAGAGTCGTTGTCTCGGCTCCGCAATCGAGCAAAGCGCAACCTTGCCGGCGTTCTTCTTCGGAGAGGACGGCCATCGCCGCCGCATTAGCCATGCAGATATATCCGGCAATAGGCATTTTGGCCTGCTCGAAAACCCGATCGATATTCCGTTTGTGAATCTCGTTCCCCACAATAAGACGATACGAGACACGTATTTCAGAGCCGTACTGACCGCACGGGTTCTCGGTAGCCCGACCATCTACCCGGCATTCCCCGGGAATCACATCGAAAACGACCAAATTATTTTCCAATATCCGATCGCGAGCCTCGGCTTCAAGCTCGGCAAGCAGAGAGTCGTCGATAGGCGATTCGGAAGAAATCGTCCGCACCACCGGAAACTCGATCGAACGTATCGATTGTCCGCTTACGCCTACATATACTTGCGATATTTTACTCGGCGAAATACGGGCTTCGATACGGCGGAATATTTGCGAGAGTTTAAGTGCGACATCAGAGACATTGATGACCCGTCCCCGTTTGATACCGTCTTTACTCTCTCCAATCTCTACCGCATCGACCGTAAACCGGCCGTCGTCATCGCGATGACCGGCAGCTCCGGTAATATGAGAGGAGCCTAAATCGACTGCTACAATGTATCTTTTTTCGTCCTGCATATCCATTTTCTCCTATTCTATTTTCGTCGTGTACATACCACTTGATCTTTATATTTGAGATTGATGGTATGGTATTTGTTCCAACCGCACTCCGACAGAGCTTGTTCGTATAAACACCGTAAATTATCCAATTTCTCCTCATACGCCGTAAGTTCGCCCATCAAGATGCGATGGTCTCCCACCCGGGGAATCAACTCCACATTCTGCCGGTCATCGACATAAATCTGTTCGACCTGTGCCTGCCAAAAAGCATTTTCCCGTAAAAAACAGGCAAAAGGATAAAGGTTTTCCCTTGCATAAGCCGATGATATATGACCGGTAGCCACCGGTACGGAGACGGCCTCGGGCAAACCGGCCGGCATTATTTCGCCATGTTCATCGAGAAAATAGGCTGCACTATCGCCCAACACCCGCAAAATGGGTACTCGTTGGGAAATATCCACACGCAGTAACCCCGACGGCGTTTTATAGCACCGTACCTCCTCGATAAGTCGATTCTCCGACAGGAGGGACTCAATCTCTTCGGTATTTATTTCCGCCAAAGCAGTCTCTTTATCCGTCGGAACATACTTTTCAAGACAAATCCGTATCTCATCGGCCGAGACGTATTGTGTCTGCGCGCTGTCCACCACCGTTACATACAGCCCCGCACATGTCCTGTTACGGGCCACAGCATTCCCCCATACCAGCGAAACCAGCAGGTAAACGGGAAGAAACAAGGCCAATATGTAAGTAAAGAAGCGTTTCATTTCGCAAGTATCTCTTCTTTTATCACAGGCAAAAGACGGTCGATATCTCCTGCGCCCAACGTTATAAGGACTTCAAAGTTACGTTCTTTTATCGTTTCGAGCAACTTTTCTTTGGAACAAAGCTCTTTCCTTTCGCATTTTACCTTATCGAAAATAATCCGGGAAGTAACTCCCGGTATGGGCTGCTCCCGTGCCGGATATATATCGAGCAGAAACAACTCGTCGGCCAATGAAAGCGCCGCAGCGAATTCATCGCAAAAATCCCGTGTCCGACTATACAGATGAGGCTGGAATACAACCGAAATCTTTTTACCGGCATACAATGCCCGCAAAGACGAAAGGCTGGCTTTTATCTCATCGGGGTGATGGGCATAATCATCGACCAGAATCGTCTTGCCCTCGCGTATCCAAAAATCGAAACGCCGGCGTGCCCCTGCAAAACTGTTCATGGCCCGACGCATTTCTTCTGGTGCAGCCCCATTGAGCCATGCAAGAGCCATCGCAGCGACCCCGTTTTCGATATTCACCCGCACAGGAACGCCCAAATCAACATCGGCAACGACTCCTCCGGGATAAACCCAATCGAAAAGGATTTTGCCGTCGCCCATACGGATATTCCGGGCATAGAAATCTCCGCCGTCATCGAGCGAATAGGTATACAATCGTACCCCTGCGGCCAACTCGGGACGCAAAAGCAATCCTTTTTTTACGATCAATACGCCCCAGGGACGTATCAACGTGGTAAAATGCCGGAAACTTTCGAGATAGGCTTCATACGTTCCGTAAATGTCGAGATGATCGGGATCGGTTGCCGTTATCACTGCCATATACGGCTGCAAGTGATGAAACGAACGGTCGTACTCATCGGCTTCGACAACGACCAAATCGCTTTTATCGGAGAGAATCAGGTTACTGTCGTAATTCTTCAATATACCGCCGAGAAAAGCGCTGCAACCGACCGATGATTGTGCCAAAATATGCGCCGTCATACTCGAAGTCGTCGTTTTGCCATGCGTCCCGGCAACACAAAGTCCCCGGCTCTCACGGGTAATAAGGCCCAACAATTCCGCCCGTTTTATCACAGTAAATGCATGGTCTCTGAAATAGACGAGACCATCGTGCGTATCGGGTACGGCCGGAGTATAAACGACCAGCGTATGCTCGGGATCTCGAAACGAAGCAGGTATCAAATCGACCGATTCGTCGTAAAACATTTCCGCGCCTTCTTTTTCAAGAGCCCCAGTCAGTGCCGAACGGATCTTGTCATAACCGGCAACGGCATATCCTTTTGCCAAACAATAGCGTACGAGCGCACTCATGCCTATACCGCCCGCACCGATAAAATAAACAGATGTATATGATGTCAAGGCTTTCATTTCGTTTTTTTCTCCGCTACGATTTCAAGAATAATATCGGCAATACGGGCCGCCGAATCACGTTGTGCCAACGAAAGAATGCGTTGCTGCATTTTTTCAAGCAGAACATCGTTCCGTACAATGTCCATCGCCGTATCGACAAGACGGGCTACCGCTTCGTTGTCGGGTATAAGCAAAGCCGCCCCTTTTTCTGAAAGTGCCATCGCATTTTTCGTCTGGTGGTCTTCCGCCACATTGGGAGAAGGAACCAAAACAGCCGGTTTCCCCAACAGGCAGAGTTCCGAAATAGAACCGGCTCCGGCACGGGATATTACCAAATCGGCCGCCTTGTATGCCATATCCATACGGGAGATAAACGGCATCTGCACGACATAATCGTAATCTTTACCGGCAAGAGCCGCTTTCACGCTTTCCTCATAATACTTCCCGCTCTGCCAGATAAGCTGCACCTCATCGCCGGGAATACGATCGAGCGAGGAGATAACACTTTGATTGATAGTGCGTGCACCCAAACTCCCCCCGACGACCAAAACCGTCTTTTTCTTCGGGTCAAGACCGAAGAAAGCAACAGCTTCTTCCCGCGTACACGAAATATCCTGCAACGATTGCCGCACGGGATTTCCGGTCAGGACGATACGCTCTTTCGGGAAAAATCGTTCCATATTCTCGTAAGCGACACAGATCTTCACCGCTTTCGAGGCCAAAAGTTTATTGGTTACGCCGGCATAAGAATTTTGTTCCTGTATAAGAGTAGGAACACCCCGACGGGCTGCCGCCCACAATGTGGGACCGCTGGCATAACCGCCGACACCCACAGCAATATCGGGGCGGAACGTCTTTACAATCGTACGAGCCCGTCCGATACTTTTTACAAGGCGATACAACACACGGAAGTTTTTCCACACATGCCTGCGGGAAAAACCGCTGATGGGAAGCCCCACAATCTTATATCCGGCCGCCGGGACCTTCTCCATTTCCATTCGATCTTCGGCTCCGACAAAAAGGATTTCGGCTCGGGGACACTTTTCTTTCACGGCATTGGCTATCGATACGGCCGGGAATATATGCCCTCCGGTTCCGCCACCGCTTACCAACATTCTTATTCGATCCGACATGACTTATTCTTTATTTATCTCTTACATCTGTGCAGGATTGGGAGCGGAAATATCTCCGGTCTCCTCCACAAGAGGTTCTTCTACATTTTCATTTTTTCCTGTCTGTTTGGCAAAACGGCTTACACTAAGCATGATACCGAAATACGCACTGGTAATAAGGAACGACGTACCGCCACGGCTCACCAGCGGAAGTGTCTGTCCCGTAACGGGGAAAAGTCCTACCGAAACGCCCATATTGATCAACGCCTGAAAAGCGATCATCATGGCCAATCCCGTAATGAGAAAAGCCGGATAAGCTTTATCGCACCGTCGGGCGATAACACCCGCTCGCAAAAGCATCGACATATAAAGCAACATGATGACAATACCGCCGACTAAACCCATTTCTTCGATAATAATGGCATAGATGAAGTCGGAAAAAGCCTGTGGCAAGAAATCTCGTTCCCGGCTATTCCCCAAGAATACACCCAAAACTCCACCGTTGGCCACCGCCATATAGGCATGCTGCGGTTGATAATTGTCTTTACCGATAGGCTCCTCATACGCCGGCTTCCCAAAATTCTCGACAAACCGTACCGTGCGTCCGCCCACCGTCGACAAACGCGAGACTCCGAGAAAAGGAAACGGTTCTTTTTCCCTCTTCTCATACTCATATACCTCGACCGAGACCGGTATAAGTATAGCCAATGCTACGACAGCAACAGCGACCAACGTCAACAACTTTTTCGTCTCCACACCGGCCACCATCATCATACAAAAACTGACGAGGCCCAGCAAAGCCGCCGTCGAAAAGTTATCGACAACAATGAGAAAACAGAAAACTCCCGCTACGATAAGACTCCACTTGAAAGCTCCGGAGGTTACATTTCCCGTCTCTTTCGACCGGAATTTCGCCAATATAAACGCCAACGTAATAATCGTAGCCAACTTGGCCAACTCCGACGGTTGAATCGATACACCGAAAATATTCAGCCAACGGCTGGCATCATTCACATTCGAGCCGAAAATGTCGACCCAAAGCATAAGAACGAGCGATAAAGGCACTAAAAACGCCATCAACAACTTACACCACTTGTAATGCAGATTGTGCATAATGACGACCAGTGCCGTACCGGCCAATACGAAAGAGATCTGTCGCATGGCAGGGCCCAAAAAGTCGCCGCCCCGACGTGTCAGGAAACTCGACGAACTGTACACTTCCACGATAGAAATGAGGCATAACAAAAAGTATACTCCCCACAAATATCGATCGCCTTTGAATATCGTATTATTTTCACTCATCACCGCACACTCCTTTTACAAAACCTGATTATAAACTGCGCACGCATTCTTTGAATTGCCGACCCCGGTCTTCATAACTTTTGAACAGGTCGAAACTCGCACAACACGGCGAGAGCAACACTGTATCGCCGGGCTGTGCTGCGGCAAAAGCTTTCTCTACGGCCTCACTCATCGATAACGCATCGCCGGCCATCTCAACTTTTCCATCAAAGAAATCATGCAGTTTACGATTGTCTACACCCATACACACGATGGCTTTGACTTTCTCTTTGACAAGCGCCTCGATTTCGGTGTAATCGTTGCCTTTATCTTTTCCGCCGAGAATCAATATCACGGGTGTGGTCATACTCTCCAATGCGTACCAGCACGAATTGACGTTGGTCGCTTTGGAATCATTGATAAATGACACACCCCGCACATCGGCCACTTTTTCGAGACGGTGTTCGACACCTTTAAAATCGGACAATGCCTCGCGTACCTTCTCTTTCTTGATTTCGAGAATGCGGGCCGAAATACCGGCCGCCATCGAATTATAGAGATTATGCCGTCCCGGTAAAGAGAGTTCATCTTCCTTCATATCGAACAACTCTCCCGGCGTTTCGATACAAAGACGGTCGTCCTCGATATAAGCCCTCGTTCCCTCCTCATGCGTCTCGGCAAAGGGATAAAGGCGGGCTTTGAGCGAGTATTTCGATAACTCCTTCGTTATGATAGGATCATCGTTCCAGAAAATAAACGCATCGTTTTCGGTCTGATTCCGAGTAATCCTGAATTTTGCATCGACATAATTCTGCATATCGTATCCGTAACGGTCGAGATGATCGGGCGTAATATTCAACAACACGGCAATATCGGCCTTGAAACGATACATATTGTCGAGCTGGAAACTGCTCAACTCGATCACGTAGTAATCATAATGTTCGGTTGCCACCTGCAAGGCGAGGCTCTTTCCCACATTCCCGGCCAAACCTACATTAAGGCCGGCTTTTTTCAATATATGATATGTAAGAAGCGTCGTAGTAGTCTTCCCGTTACTACCGGTAATGCAAATCATTTGAGCATCGGTATAGCGACCGGCAAATTCTATTTCCGAAATAACAGGTGTTCCTTGTTTTTCCAACGCCTGTATCATAGGTGCGGTCTCGGGTATACCGGGGCTTTTCACCACTTCATCGGCATTGAGAATCTTCTCGGCCGTATGACGACCCTCCTCCCATTCGATTCCGTAATCATCGAGTTGCTTTTTATAGACATCTTTTATTCCCGACATATCCGAGACAAAAACATCAAAACCTTTGACTTTCGCCAAAACAGCTGCACCGGCACCACTCTCACCGGCTCCCAATACGACAATACGTTTGCTCATATTTACCTCCTTATCGAGTTTTCAACGTTACCAATGTCAATACGGCCAAAATAATACCGACGATCCAAAAGCGAACCACAATTTTCGATTCGGGTATCGGTGCGAACGGTTTTTTCCATAAAGCCTCGATACTATCACCGGCTTTTTGGAAATGGTGATGCAACGGAGCCATTTTAAAGAGGCGTCGACCTTCACCATAACGACGCTTGGTATATTTGAAATAAGATACTTGCATAATCACGGAAATGCTTTCGATAAGGAATATCCCGCATAAGAGCGGAGTAAGCAGCTCCTTATGTATCAGCACGGCAAACACACCGATGATACCGCCGATGGTAAGACTACCGGTATCGCCCATAAACACCTGTGCAGGGAAAGCATTATACCAGAGAAACCCGATCGTCGCACCGATAAACGCACACGAAAAGACGACAAGTTCTTCGCTCCCGGGTATATACATAATATTGAGGTATGAGGCATAAGCTATGTGCCCCGACAGATAGGCCATAATAGCCAATGCCACCCCAATGATGGCAGACGAGCCGGTTGCAAGGCCATCGAGACCGTCGGTAAGGTTTGCCCCGTTCGATACTGCCGTTACGACAAAAATCGTTACCAGAATGAAAATAATCCAACCGGCCGTCTGTGCGTGTTCTCCCAAAAACGGGACGAGATCGGCATAATCGAAGTTATTATTTTTCACAAAAGGAATCGTCGTCTGTGTCGATTTGATATTCTCGGGAAGATACTGTATCTCGGCGGTATCGTCTTTCTGGACAGTAACATTTTCACGAATCACCGTATCGGGGCTCAAATAGAGCGTTAGCCCGACGATAAGTCCCAAGCCGACTTGTCCGAAAATTTTGAATCGACCGTGAAGCCCCTCCTTGTTATGATGTTTAAGCTTCATATAGTCGTCGAGGAAACCGATAGCCCCCATCCAAACAGTCGTAACGAGCATCAGAATCATATAAATATTATCGAGACGCCCCACCAACAAACAGGGAATAAGAATGGAAATTATGATAATAATTCCTCCCATCGTAGGAGTTCCCTTTTTACTCATCTGCCCTTCGAGTCCGAGATTCCGCACAATTTCGCCGATCTGCATACATTGCAACCGGGATATGATGCGCCGGCCTATAATCGTAGAAATAAACAACGATAAAATAAGCGCCATACTCGAACGAAAAGAGATATATCGGAATACTCCCGTCCCGGGAATATCCAACTCGTCGAAAAACTGAAACAACGGATATAGCATTTCTTCCTTAATTACTCATTGAATATACGTTCTACCTCTTCCCTGTCGTTGAAGTGATGTTTTACACCTTCTATTTCCTGATAATCTTCATGTCCTTTTCCGGCGATAAGTACCACATCGCCGGGTTGTGCAAACTGCGTTGCGGCACGAATCGCTTCCCGGCGATCGGCGATCATCAATGTTTTGCGGCGTTGAACGGCATCAAGCCCGGCAATCATGTCATCGAGAATATCCTGCGGTTTTTCAAAACGGGGATTATCGGAAGTAAGTATTACCTTATCGCTCCACTTCACGGCTTCCTGTGCCATAAGCGGGCGTTTTCCTTTATCCCGATTCCCGCCTGCCCCTACAACGGTGATGATATGTCCCTTGCGCCCCACGACTTCGCGTATCGAAGTAAGGACATTGGTAAGAGCGTCGGGCGTATGGGCGTAATCGATAATTGCCGTATATTTTTGCGGAGCATGCAGCGTCTGGAAACGACCCGAGACCGGTACAAGCCGGCTAAGGTTGATCAGGGTTTTCTCGGGATCTTCTCCCAAAAGACATGTAGCACCATATACAGCCAATAAATTGTACGCATTGAATTTGCCCACGAACTGCACCTCCACTTCGCGCCCGTTTACTTCGAGCGTCGTACCGTCGAGACGGCTCTCGATGATACGCCCCTTGTAATCGGCCAACGTATTCAAGGCATAAGCATGTTTCTCAGCACGAGTGTTTTGCAACATCACCGTCCCGTTTTTTTCATCGGCGTTCGTCAAGGCAAATGCCTCTCCGGGCAGGTCGTCGAAAAATCTTTTTTTCGCTTTGAGATAAGCCTGTACGGTTTTATGATAATCAAGATGATCCCGGGTAAGGTTGGTAAAGATACCTCCGGCAAATTCAAGCCCGGCAATACGGCGCTGGTCGACCGAATGAGAACTCACCTCCATAAATGCATAACGACAACCGGCATCGACCATTTCCCGCAACAGGCGATGAAGAGTCAACGGGTCGGGTGTAGTGTGATCGGTGGGCACGGCCCGGTCATCGACATAATTACAGACCGTCGATAAAAGGCCTACTTTTTCCCCGAAAAGGCGAAACATTTCATACAACAACGTGGCGATAGTCGTCTTGCCGTTTGTCCCGGTAACCCCTACCAAAGTAAGCCGGCGGGAAGGTTCGCCATACCATGCCGAAGCCAATAAGCCCAAAGCTTCCCGGCTCTCGGGGGTTACGATATACGTTACCCGAGGCGACAGCTCATCGGGTAATTCCTCGCACACCACAGCCGAAGCCCCCTGCGCTTCGGCTTTCACGATAAAAGCATGTCCGTCGACCGACACACCGCGCACGGCAACGAACAATGCCCCTTCGGCCACACGACGCGAATCGGCCTCGACCGAAGTTATCTCGATACAGTCGTCTCCTACGACTTTCGTTACATTCAACTTTCCAAGAAGATCTCTCAGTTGCATATTTACTATTTTACTTCAATACGATAGTTATTCTTTCGCCTCGGGAAACACGACGCCCCACAGGAATAGATTGGCGCACGACTTTCCCACGCCCCTCGACAGAAACCCGTAAGCCCACCTTTTCCAAAAGATAAATAGCATCGCGTGCACCCATTCCTACGACCGAAGGGACTGTATAACGATTGGGTTCGATACGGTCCATGACAATCGTATAATCCTTAGACTTGACCGACACCCATTCTTCACCGCCACCGACCGATTCGGGTGAAGTATAAGGCAAAGAAAGACGTCGGCACACGTATGTCGTACTTTCGAGGTTGCCTTTCTTTATGGCCGGCATCTTGGCAAATACCGTATCCCGGGAAACCGTTCCCTCCCCGGGCAAAAATCCCCGGGCATACATCTCTTCCGCAACCGTGCGGAGCACCGCACCCGGCATCGTACCGCCCGACGGATAACCTATTCGCGGAGCCGATACGACGACAATACCCGAATATTTGGGATTCTCGGCCGGAAAATATCCGCAAAACGAGACCCGATGGCGTACTATATTCCCTTTATATCCGGCTTTTCCCTGATGAATTTGAGCCGTACCGGTTTTCCCTGCAATCTGCACATAATCCGAACTGACCGCCTTACGACCATGAGCCGTACCCTGTTGTACCACATCGACAAGCATCTGCTGTATTTCCTTCAATGTTTGCGGCTTACACATCTGCTTTGTAATCACCTCGGTCTCAAATTCCTCTATTAAATCTCCGTTTTCGCTTATTCCGGCTATTATATACGGTTTTATCATCTTACCGCCATTGGCGATACCGTTATAAAACATCAACGTATAAACAGGCGGAATAGATACTTCATATCCGAAACTCATCCACGGCAGCGACAATTTCGACCATGCGGGATTGGGCTTACCATCGGCCGTTACCGGATATTTGATAACCGGAGCCAATGTACCCGGAATATCCAAATCAACCGCTTTATTCAGGCCTATCGCATAAAGACCGTCGACAAACTTTTTAGGGTCTTTTTCAAATCCTTTCAATACAATCTTGGAGATACCGATATTGGACGAATACCATATCGCCTGAGCAGCCGTAATATCGGTATAACCGCCTTTCCGGTAATTGTGGTCATACATGGGCTGTCGGGCATATATGAATTTTCCTTTTTCTCCATAAAAAATATCATCGGGACGCACGACTCCTGCATCTAAGGCAACCATCATCGAAGCGGTTTTAAACGTCGATCCGGGCTCGACCAAATCACTCACGGCATGATTTACACCTTCTTTATACGACCCGTCGGACTGACGATCGAGATTGGCAATCGCACGTATGGCTCCCGTCTCGACCTCCATGATTACCGCTACGCCGTAATCAGCTTGCGTCTCTTGCAATTTCTCCAACAAAGCCGACTCGGTCATATCCTGTATATCGACATCGATAGTCGTAACAATATCTTTTCCTGCAACCGGCTTCCCGAGTATCTCCTCTACCCATTGCCACTGAACCCTCTGCCTGACCCTTTTTCCGTTTATTCCACGCAACAAAGAGTCGCAAGACAATTCTATTCCCGACGCTCCTCCCCGCCCTTCGCCATTTACCATACCTGCATATACACTGCCTACCGTACTGGTAGCCAACAATCCGAACGGTCGTTCCCGGCTCAACAACTCTTCAAAAACGAGACCGCTTTTATTGGAATTTTTCTGATTGAAAAAAGGGTATTCCAATATCTCTTTCATCTGCACGTAAGAAAGACGGGTATAAGAAAGCCGATAATGCCGACGATATTTATGTGTCAAGCCCTGTCGCAAATGAGCTTTATATCCTTCGACTGTACGATCGCCGGGCATCTGTGCCAAAGCCCGGCAAAGCGGGTCGAGATAACGATCGAACGTATCCCGATTGAATCCGTCGGCCGCAAAATCCATATACATGGTATATCGAGGCATCGTCGTCGCCAACAAACGACCGTCGGCAGCCAAAATATTTCCCCTTGTCGCCAAAACGGGAACCGTGTCATAAAGAGGCTTCTCTGCCTTGGCTTGCCACTTTTCTCTCTCGACGAATATCGTACGCGACATCTTGAAAAGTATCGCCATACATATCACGGCGATAACCAGCACAATAAGCAAATAGCGGAAATGCAGACCTTTACTCTTCATATTTCTTGCGCTTTAATTTATATGAAGGAGTTTTGGCTGCATGTATATCGATACCTTTTTCTTCAAACAGTTTCTCTATCTGCGAAGGACGACTTACCCCTGTCAACTCCGACGATAAAGTGGTCGCCTCGTACCGCAGTTCGGTTTCTTTGGTGCGTAACCGTTCGATTTCGGCCATTTTTCTATGGCAGCTATAACGATTACCGATATAACAGAACAAAAGTATGAGCAGGATAAGACACGCTTTCCACTTCCGATAGAAAAAATCGAACGACACGATTTCCCCCTCGAAAAGCTCTTTCAAGAAAAGAGCAATCCGCGTAGAATACTCGGGAGATGCCACCTCACCGGGAGCACTCGTTTTATCCTTTTCCTCTTTGCTATCGTCCATCAACATCTCCTTCACAATTTTTCGGCTATACGAAGTTTTGCGCTGCGCGCCCTGGGATTGCGAATCACCTCATCATCGTCGGGCACTATCACCTTGTTATTGACAGGCCTTAATGGAGATTCGATCCGACCGAAAAAATCCTTTTCGGCACGACCTTCAAAATTACCGGTCTTAAAAAAGTTCTTCACCAAACGGTCTTCGAGCGAATGATAGGTAAGAATCGCTATCCGGCCACCGGGCCGTACCAGCTCGCATGCCGACAACAGCATACGGCGCAAAGCCTCCATCTCTTGATTGACCTCGATACGCAATGCCTGAAACAACTGCGCCAACTCTTTTTTCTCCTGTCGCTTGTCGATATAAGGAGATACGACTTCGACCAAACGTGTCGTCGTATCGATCTTTTGTATTCTGCGGGCAGACACCACGGCGCCGGCAATTTTTCGGGCCGAACGCAACTCTCCGTAAAGATAAAAAATATCGGACAACTGTTCTTGCGTATAATTTTCGATGACATCGGCCGCCGTCGTTCGAGCCCGACGATTCATACGCATATCCAGCGCGCCATCGAAACGGAAAGAAAACCCCCTTTCCGAAGCATCGAAGTGATGAAACGACACGCCCAAATCGGCCAACAACCCGTCGATAGAATCCACATCGTAGTAACGCATGAAATTCTTTAAAAAACGGAAATTGCTCCGCACAAACGTAAAACGGTTATCCTCGATGCGATTGGCACAAGCGTCTTCGTCTTGATCGAAAGCATAAAGATGTCCTTTGTCGCCAAGTCGTTCCAATATGGCCCGCGAATGACCGCCGCCGCCAAACGTAACGTCGACATAGGTCCCGTCGGGTCGTACAGCCAGCCCGGCCATACAAGCATCAAGCAATGCAGGTATATGATAGACAGAAGATTGCATCAGTTTGTTCGAGTACTTGTTTTAGCGGGTAAAAATAGTAAGAAAAACACGGACACACATCATATTTTTCATTTTTTTTTCAACAATTTTCGAGCATCTTCACCCGATTGCTTTCTGGATATCAAGGAGTAAAATAAGCAGACCGAGAGCTATGCAAAATACATTTTTCTTAATTAAAAAAGTCCTTTTCTGTAAAGAATCACTATCTTTGTCCGTTTTTGCATAAGAACGATGACAGAAAAAAAGATATTACAGGTTGATGTAGAGGAAGTTGTAAAACAAAAATCGCCGAAGCTTTTCAAGAAGATTCCCGGATTTGTTTTCAACTTCATCAAACGCACCATTCAACAAGAACGCATCAACCGTTTCCTGAAAGCATACCCCAATGTACGGGGCGTAGATTTCGCCGAAACATTATTGGAATATCTCGACATCACTTTGCGTCTCGACGGAGAAAAAAATATCCCCTCAAAAGGCCGTTTCATTTTTGCATCGAACCACCCGCTGGGCGGTCTCGACGGCGTAGCACTCATATCGGTCTTGGGTCGACGCTACAACAAAGATATAAAATTTGTCGTCAACGACCTGCTGATGGCGATAGAGCCTCTATCGGACAATTTTCTCCCCATCAATAAATACGGGAAACAAGACAAAAACAAGGCCGATGCCCTCGGACGAGCCTACGAAGGAAACGGGCAAATGGCCGTTTTTCCGGCCGGACTCGTTTCCCGCAGACAAGGGAAAGAGATATGCGACCTCACATGGAACAAAGCCTTCATTGCCAAAAGCGTACAATATCAACGAGATGTGATTCCCGTATGGTTCGAAGGTTATAATTCGAGTTTCTTCTATCGCTTCGCCCGATGGAGAAAACGTTTGGGGCTGAAATTCAACATCGAATTGATTTATCTGCCCGACGAAATGTTCAAAAGCGAAAAGAAAACATTTACCATACACTTTGGCAAACCTATTCCATGGCAAACTTTCGACAACTCCAAAACACGCATGGAATGGGCACAGTACGTCAAAGAACAAGTTTACAGCATCAGAGACAGTCTAAACAAACCCAAACGGATATGAAAGAAATCATTGCCCCCATTGAAAGAGGGAAAATAATGGCCGAACTCACGCCGGAGCGTTTTCTGCGCCATACCAACAAAGGGGGAAACGAAATCTATGTCGTCAATTATAAAAACGCACCCTATACCATGCAAGAAATCGGCCGTCTGCGGGAAATCGCATTCCGGTCGGCCGGCGGAGGAACCGGAAAAGAGATCGACATCGATATGTTCGACACGATGGAGAAACCCTGCCAACAACTCATCGTATGGGACCCCGATGCAAAAGAGATACTGGGCGGCTATCGTTTCATACTGGGCGAGGACATGCAATACGACAAAGAGGGTCGGCCTATCATCGCCATTTCGCACATGTTCGATTTCTCTCCGAAATTCATTCGGGAATATATGCCGCACACCATCGAATTGGGCCGGTCATTCGTTTCTCTCGAATACCAATCGACCCGGGCCGGAGCAAAAGGTCTTTTCGCCCTCGATAACTTGTGGGACGGATTAGGCGCCCTTGTCGTAATCTACCCCCAAATCAAATATTTCTTCGGGAAAGTAACCATGTATCCCACCTTCTCCATAAAGGGGCGTAACATGATACTTTATTTCCTCAACAAGCATTTTGCCGATACCGAAAAACTCGTGTGGCCTCGTACACCTCTCGAAACGAACAGCAATTATGAAGAGTTGCAAAGGATATTTCCCGAAAACAACTCTTTCAAAGAAGATTACAAAATACTGAATCAGGAAGTGCGCGCCTTAGGATTCAACATTCCCCCGCTGGTAAACAGCTATATGAGTCTTTCCCCGACAATGCGCATGTTCGGAACAGCTATCAATGACGAATTCGGAGACGTCGAAGAATCGGGTATACTCATTGCCATCGACGAAATACTGGAAGAAAAAAAGAAACGCCACATCGATACTTACGAACGCTAAAACGGCGATTTCATCGAAAAAAAGTAAGGTCTGTAAACTTTGGTTACAGACCTTTTTCTTATCCTTTAAAAAGAGTGACCTTCATACGTCTCTATGGCTTCCCGCCATTCATCGGAAATAACTTTCGTTGCACCGCTCTTAAAATCAAATCCCACCAGTATGGTTTCACAAACGGCTTTCACCTCGCCGTTTTTCACGCCGACGATACGTTGCAAAAGTTTCACACTCTTATTTCCTATCGAAAGCGTCGTGGTCTGGACTTCGATCTCCTCATGTAAATAAATCGGCAAAAGAAAATTTGCATTCACATTGGCAATCACCAAATCTATTTCGCGTAATTCTATCATTTGAGGCCGCACGGCTGCAAAATATTTCACTTTTCCCAAGTCGTAAAAAGTAAAATATACCGAATTATTGACATGACCCAATGGATCGAGGTCGTTAAATCTTAACTGTACGGGCACCGAATGCCGGAATGTCGTCTGCTCTGTCATATCTATCGAAGTATTATATCTTTTACTACAAGCCGCCCCATCTCCTCATTGAGGCGATGCAAGAGAGACTTTTTACAACTCAACAACTCATTGCGCAAAACAGCCGAAGATAAAGAGACATACAACACGCCCGCCCTGACATATACCTGCGTCGTATAACGGGCGACCGCTTCACCGAAAATCTCTTTCCACAAAACCGCCGCTTGTGTCTCGTCGAGACGGCGGTCGAGTTGCTGGTCGGCCAGAATCTGCGGAAGCAATTCACTCAATTTCTGAGCATCTTTTCGTTGCATAACTCTATTCCCCTATTATCGAGAATTCCCCGCTCTCGACCTTGAACAACCGATAATCTCCCCCGGCACGACGCACTATGGCATCGAGATATTCCCGATTGGTATCGGTTACAAAAATCTGCCCGAAACGCTCTTGCGAAACAAGAGAAATGATACGTTCCATGCGTTGTGCATCGAGTTTGTCGAAAACATCATCGAGCAAAAGCAACGGCACGGTATGTCCATTCCTATTCAAGTAATCGAACTGCGCCAGCTTCAAGGCAATCAAAAAAGTCTTATTCTGCCCCTGAGAGCCGATGCGTCTCATCGGATACTCTCCCAAAGTCATTTCCAACTCATCTTTATGTACACCGCGCGAAGTATATCCGAGAATCAAATCGCGAGAACGCACTTCGGCCAACAAATCGCGCAAATTCCCCCTCTCGATGTGCGAGACATAAGTGAGTCCCACCTCCTCGCTACCCCCCGAGATCGTCTCATAGAATTCCTGAAATACAGGAATGAATTCTGCAAGGAAACGCCTTCTTGCCCGATAAATATCGGCCGCTGCAAGAGCCATCTGTTCTTCCCATATCTCATACATGGCAGGATCGGATATCTCTTGCTTCAACAACGTATTCCGTTGCATCAGCGCTTTGTTGTAGCGAATCAGCTTATCGAGATAGGCCTTGTCGAATTGAGAAATGACCAAATCGAGAAATCGCCGACGCTCTTCACTGCCTCCTTGTATCAATTCCGAATCGGCCGGAGAAATCATAACCAAAGGGATCAGTCCTATATGATCGGACAGGCGGCTATACTCTTTCTTGTTACGCTTGAATACTTTTTTCTGCCGACGTTTCATTCCGCAATAAATCTCCTCGCACACATCGTCGTAGGTATAAAATCCCTGCAACATAAAGAAATCCTCACCGTGCCGGATATTCTGCGAGTCGGCCAATAACGTAGAACTTTTACAAAACGAGAGATAATAAAGAGCATCGAGCAAGTTGGTTTTCCCCATGCCGTTATTGCCCAAAAAACAATTCAAGCCGGGAGAAAACTCCAAATCAGCTTGCGCTATATTTTTGAAATTGACAATCGATAACCGGGAAAGAATCATGAAGAAAACCTTTTTTACACCTTGCAAACGTACGCAAACTTTTTCATTTTACCGGCCTCTCTTCCTCAAAAAATACCACTCACCACCTCACCGACAGCCGAAACACGCAAAAAATCAGGCCGATTTTTTTATTTATTAAAGATAAAAGCGTACTTTTGTCTGCTCAAAACAATTACCAAGCTATAAAAACGACAAAAAATATGGCACAAAAACAAAACACTCCGGACGAAGTCGATAAAATGAACGAGGTTCTCTCATCGTCGGAACAATTTATCGAAAAGAATCAAAAAGGTATTTCCATTGTAATATTAGTCGTCGTCATCGCCGTAGGCGCATGGCTGGGGTTGCGTCATTTTTACTTCGAACCCCGCGAAGCAACAGCTTATGCCGAAATGTTCAAAGGCGAGTTCTACCTCGATGCCGACTCCTTTGCATTGGCACTCAACGGTAACGGTGCCGATTATATCGGATTCGAAGCCATTGCAAACGAATATTCGCACACCGATGCTGGCAACTTAGCTGCCGCTTATGCAGGCATTTGCTATTTCAATCTCGGCAACAACAATGAAGCCCTCAACTACTTCAAGAAATTCAAAGCCGACGATAAATTCGTATCGCCGAACGTTTTGGGCATGATTGGTAATTGCTATGCCAATATGGACCAGACGGCCGACGCTATGGCGACTTTTGAGAAAGCGGCCAAGAAAGCTGACAATATTCTCTTCTCGCCGTTCTACCTGCAAAAAGCCGCAACTATCGCCGAAGCGACAGGCGACTATAATAAAGCACTCGCACTTTATAACCAAATAAAGAACGACTACGCCACCTCATCGATCGCCCGGGATATAGATAAATATATCGAACGTGCTCAGGCAAAACTTTAATCTCAGTACAACCATAACCAAAAGGGTACCTCTCGGAGATACCCTTTTTATTTTATACTCTCTGTAAAAAACTACTGTCATGGCAACAGCATATCAAAATCTATCTTCTTGCGACAACAACACCGTACCCCACTCCCCCTTGTTACGTGTTGCAATCGTATGTGCGGAATGGAACGCCGATATTACCGGTAAACTTCTCGAAGGAGCTTGCAACACACTCGAAAAACACGGAGTAAAGCCCGATAACATTTTCGTGGAATATGTTCCCGGAACTTACGAGTTAACTTTCGGAGCACAACGTATGGCAGCACATTACCGCCCCGATGCCGTCATTGTCCTCGGCTGTGTCATACAAGGAGATACTCCGCACTTCGATTATGTCTGTCAAGGGGTTACCGAAGGGACAACACACCTCAACGCAATACTCGAAACACCGGTCATTTTCGGAGTTCTTACCACCAATGACAAACAACAGGCCCTCGACCGAGCCGGAGGGAAATATGGGAATAAAGGCGATGAAGCAGCGGTTACCGCTATAAAAATGGCAGCTTTCGCCGCCCGTATGAAATAATAGTTCTCCTTAATGAATAAAACGCCCCGATAGTTTTATCGGGGCGTTTATCATTTATATGAAAATAACCTGCACATCAAACTTTTCCTTCCGACGACATAGAGGTATATTTCCACAACGGCGCGGCATGTAAAGCCTGCAATACCCCGTTGCAATCGAGCAAAGCCCGCACCTCTTCGAGAGAAAGCAACTCTACGGCAATATCCTCGGTAGGTTCGAGATGCTGACTTTCTATCCGTTCCACATTCCGAGCCAGATAACAATAAGTAAGATTGGTATGCGTACCGGGATTGGGAGAAAGAATCATCAACTCCTCCCATTCGCCATTACCATAACCGGTCTCTTCGAGCAATTCCCGACGAGCCGCTTCAAGTGGAGAAGCATCATCGGGTTCACACACTCCGGCACACAGCTCATACGATACCAATCCCACCGCATGCCGATACTGACGTTCGAAAACATACTTTCCGTCGACGGTAACAGCAATCACATTTACCCAATCGGGATATTCGAAAACATAATAATTCGGTATTTCGTTCCCATTCGGCAGTTGCACCCGCTCTTCCCGCACCGTAAACCAGGGTTTCTCTGCCAAATAACGGCTATTCACCACTTTCCACGGCTTTATCATTTCCTCTTCCATATCCATATTAACTTTTAAAGGACCTCTATCTCATACAAAGATGCGAAAAAACGACGGTTACGCAACCGTATCCACATAAAAAAACTTTCATTTATACCGGAAAACGCTTATTTTTGTATAAGTCAAATAAATGTCCATGTACAGCCGTCTCAATGTAAAACAATTCTGTCTGCGCAAAATACGCAAAATACGCCATAGAAAAGGTTATGGCGTACATTCTCCTTTTGCTTACGGCCTTATCACGAAAGTCATTGAAGAGAAATCGGACTATTACGCCTACCAGCAAATCGAGGATCTGCACCGGACTTTACACGACCGACCGAATTTCAATAAACGCAAATGCCGATTGCTGTTCCGCATTGCCAACCGCTTCAAACCCCGATGCATTATCGAATGCGGAAACGAAGGGGGATATTCAACACTTTATTTGCAAAAAGGATGTCCGACTGCCCGACTGTTTTGTATCGAACCCGATCCGATTCGCCGTGCAACCGCAGAACAGTTGCTTATGCACCTGCCGGGAAATGTAACCTATATCGACCAAACGATTCCCGAAGGACTCTCTTTTTTACACAGAGAAAAGATCGAGCCACACCTTATCTATTTGCACAGCCTCTCCGATGCCTCGCAATATCAGGAAGCATTCGAGCAAATCGGCCCGCTCTTATGCGAAAAAAGTATCATAATCGTCGACGGTATAAGACAAGAAAAAGAAATTTTCCATACTTGGGAAAATTTCTCGAAGAACGGGAAAATACGAGTTACATTCGACCTCTACAATCTGGTCATAGCAACATGTAACCCCAAACTCAACAAGCAAAACTATATCGTCGCTTTCTGAAAAAAGAATAATTCTGCAAACCCGGCCACCCGTACCGGCATTATAAAGAAAAAAGATATGAAAAAAAGTAACATCTATACCGGCACCGGCGATAAGGGAGAAACATCTCTTGTCGGGGGAAAGCGTGTTTCCAAACAAGATATCCGACTCGAATCTTACGGCACCATCGATGAATTGAACGCCCACATCGGATTTCTCAGGACTTTACTGCCTCCAAATATGCATGACGACGCACATACGTTGCTCGACATACAACACCGGCTTTTTTCCATAGGTTCGTATCTCGCCACCGACACGAGCGACACATCCTTGCGAGATGCGAGCCGGATATACCCCGAAGATGTCGAACGACTCGAACAGCGTATCGACATTCTCGACTCGACACTTCCCCCTCTACGCAACTTTATACTTCCGGGAGGAACGACAGCCTCCGCACAAGCACACGTATGTCGCACCGTCTGCCGACGGGCCGAAAGACGCATTTGCGAATTGCAGGCTACCCACCCGGTCGATTTGTTATTATTGCGATACATCAACCGTTTGTCCGATTATCTTTTCATTCTTTCTCGTCAATGCAACTTGTCCGAAGAAAAAGAAGAAATTTATTGGGATAAAGGTTGCAAATGAAAATTTTTATTCTACTTTTGCGGAAAAATTCAAAACCGTTCAAATAATTTCATTATGTACTGGACTTTGGAATTAGCATCGAAACTCGAAGATGCACCCTGGCCTGCCACCAAAGACGAGCTTATCGATTATGCCATGCGTTCGGGAGCTCCGCTCGAAGTCATCGAGAATCTTCAAGAAATGGAAGATGAAGGTGAAATCTATGAGTGTATCGAAGACATTTGGCCCGACTACCCCAGCAAAGAAGACTTTTTCTTCAACGAGGAGGAGTATTAATACCCTTAAAAGCGCGATAACGGCTATAAAAACCCTGCCAATCTAATTATTGACAGGTTTTTATTGATCAAAAATTACACAGGTTAAATATCATCTTCAATAATTTGGTTCTTCTCCCGGTTCATTATTTCAACTCCTGCGGCATCTTCGTATACGAGACTAACCCAACCATCTGAATTGTTAGAAGCACTTATACCAACAAATATTGTTCCTACTGAGAGTTCCCAAAAAGTAGTATAATACCCTTTTTCTAATTTGATGGCTTGTAGCTCATATCCATCTCCTTTCTCGTAAGGGTCTATGAAAAATTCAAACGAATCTGTCGGCTTCCCATATTTAGCAGTATAACTTTCTTTAAAATCTTCATAACGAGAACGAGTAGATGACCAAGAGACCTGATGAGGCAAACTTACAACGACTTTCCATACTGTCTTTGAAGACTTACTACCAATAATATATATGTAACAGTTATCAAAACCAGCAAATGAGCCTTGAAGAATAGCACTGCGCCCATCATTCTCATTAAGTAGATGAAAACCGACTGCCTCTAACTTGGCAACATAAGCTGAGACACTACCCTCAATAGGTATATTTTTGAAAGTCAAATGCTCTTGTGCACTCAATGAGATACTCAAAAAAGCAAAAATAAAGAAAATCATAAACTTCTTCATAAACAACATATCTATAAATTATTTTATTTTTCAAAGAAAAGAAATAATTATACCTTCACCATATTTTTTTGTTAAAATATTCAAGTTTCCATAAGCTTCATTGAACTCTTGCTGCCTAAAACATAGATATAGACGGGTAATCATTAAAGAGAAGTGATTAAAAATTTCAGACAAATCCTCTTAAATCGTCTATAAACTATAAAAGATATGCTTATTAACAGTTGATGAAGCAATTTTATCTCGATAAATAAAAAAATCAATGACAGTGCAACCTCAATATCCCCCCTATCGACGAATGTGTCGGTAATGAATATTTCTCATAAAGAATAGGAGAGTTTTATGCGGGTTGCTTTTTTATGCTTAAATTTGTCAATTCATCGGGGAGAAACGGCATTATGATACTAAGGAATTTATTATGGGTAGGACTGGGAAGTTTCGCGGGAGGAGCGTTACGTTATCTCATTGCCCAGTTTATCCGCACACACGGTTTCGACGGTTCTTTTCCGTGGGGTACATTCATCGTCAACTTGGCCGGCAGTTTTCTTTTGGGTCTTTTATTCGGGCTTTCGAGTCGTTGCCCTATTTTTTCCGATGAAATCAGACTATTGCTCATGGTTGGATTTTGCGGAGGATTCACCACTTTTTCTTCTTTCATTCAAGAAAACGTCTTGTTGCTTCAAACCGGACAATACACAACGATTGCTCTCTATACATTGACCAGCCTTATCGGAGGTACGGCATTATTTTTTCTGGGTGTTTTGTTCGTAAAAAGTTTTTCTTAACAATATCTGTATTTTTCAAAAAAGGTCGGCAATACTTCTCAACCTGCATAACTATGCATACCCCCGAGAAAATAGTTTACACCGAAATAGGTCATCAGTACGGTAAAAAACGCACCTAAAAGATAGAGATGCAAGACTTTATCCCGACCGAACGCAGGCAACCAACCGGTATGTACCGGCAACATATAGACCAATAACGTAATCAACGCCCATACTTCTTTCGGATCCCAACTCCAATAGGCTCCCCAAGAAACATTTGCCCAAACGGCCCCGATGAAGATTCCCAAAGATAACAGACATAAAGCCGGATAGAGCAGAAACCGAGAGAAAACTGCCTGTATATGCCAAATGTCTGAATCGGAAGAAAAACATCGAACAAGATAAGCCGACAGACTATTGAGAAACGTAAATGACAATAGAGCGTAAGCTGCCATGATACAACTCACATGGAGACTCAACAACGGAGACGATAAGACCGGCATTAAAGGCGTAATCTGCGGATTCATTTGGTTGATATGACTGATCAACAATGAAAATCCCGACAACAGCAATCCGAACGGCAACACCCACTTGAATCGCCGCCAAAACACAGACGCGAATAAAAGAACAAACCAAGCCATCGACAACATCGTTTCATAGCCGTTTCCGAAAGGTAACCGCCCACTGATAACTGTGCGCAAAACAATGACAAAAGAAAGCAGCAACAACGAAATAACCTGCCAACCGATAAAAATACACTCTATCGCCCGTCTGTTCCTACGACATTTTACCGGACACGCCGTCCACCAAAGATAAAAGCCAAATGCAATGAGACCGACAACCAAATTAACCCGAGAGAGTATCGTAGCAAAAGGAAGTGTATTGTACAATTTTTCAATCGTAATCCGACTGTCGGACAAGACCGTCTCTCCCCCCATCTTGTGTTGAAAACGTTTCAATCCCTCAATCGCGTCATGTAACGCAGCAGCATCATTGTCTTTAATCGCCGAATACATCAACGGAAAAATTCCGTGAACAACTTGTGCAACCACCGTATCTACCCCAACGGGTAATTCCGAGACCGGCGAACGCCATACCGTACGGCCATCGACTTCAAAAGGAAATACCGGCAACATTTCTCCGCTTTGCTGCATAATGACAAGCTGAACCTTCTCATCGACTTCCCTCACGGCACGGCTGAAAGCATCTTGGCTTCCGTCCCGATAAGCCCGCATACAATAGGGTTCGAGACGATACTGTCGCTCCGAGTCGAAAAAATCGGCAAAAGCAGCATATTCATTCAATCCAAGCAAACGGCACAATTCCTTGTTTTTAATATGTATCATCGGCTCGAACTGCCACTCTTGCGGGAAGAAAAGCCAACCCGTGAAAACCTGCTCGGGTGTAAAGTCTCCATAGAAATCCCGCCCCGTAAGTTTACGGGTAAAATCGATGGCCAATGTCTGTACAGGAACAATACGATCATTGAAAAGTACCTGTACTGTTCCAAATTCTTCGGCACTTCGAGGAGACAATGTTGTAGGAGCAGCATAAAGATTACCGGTAACCAATAAAAAAAACGGAATCATCGCAAGTTTCGTCAGGGAAAGATGTCGTGCCAACTGCCGAAAACGTCCTTGTGGATCAAACAAAAGCCATACAAAAGAGAGAAACAACAAAAAATAACCTGCATAAGTTACCGGAATGCCGTAAATATCCCGACTAAGAGAAAGCCAGCTGCCTCTACCGTCCTCATCGAACGACGACTGATAAAAACGCCAACCCTCATACACGGCGATACGATTCATCGAAATACGATAAGACGCGACATTTCCCGAAAACGGCCGAATATCGATCTCCGAAATAAAATCGGACGGAGCATGTGTACCCGGATAATAATCGATGGAAAAACGAGTCAGTGTAACCGTAAACGGCAAACGTGCTTTTTCCTTTTCTCCAGTCAGATAATCCGATGTCGGAATTCCCTCTTTCAGGTGTATCACGCCGTCACGAGCCGTAAGCCGTGTCAGCAATGCTCCCAATAAAATAACGACAAAAGAGAAATGCAGACACAAAACCGCAGGGCGTAAAGAAACCCGACGCAACAAAAGCAGAAACAGAGCGGCAACCACCAAAAGTGTCCACATTGCCGTAAACCATACCGAACCGTAAACATGAGAAAAGGCCCAATCCGTACCTCGGTATTTTTCAAAAAAAGTAGTTGCCGACAACAAAAAAATGACGGCAACCACCAAAGCCAAACATATATTTTGAAGTTTTTTCTTCATCAGAAATCTCGATATGCAGAATTCGATTCGGACTTCAATGCGACACACTCCATCTCGATAAGCCACGTAGGGCGGCAAACAGGCGCCAACAAGAAGACTTTGGGTGTATGAGGGAAGCGTTTGTCGAAGAGCGCCCGCACCGTTTCATAATCGGCCATATCGCGCAAATACACCAACATTTCCATGACATCATCCATCGAAGAGTCCCCCTCTTCGAGCAATTTCTCCACGTTTTCCCACATTCGATACGTTTGCGCCTCTATATCACCGACATGCAACACATTTCCTTTATTGTCGATACTGGCAGTACCACTGATGTAATAATGGCTGCGATCACCGTACTTTACCCGTACACCACGCTCAAAAGTAACCCCATATTCATACGTCGGATTCAAATGAGTCGGAGCATATAAGTATTGCTGCTGGGAAGGTTCGATTCCTTTCACGGCATAAGCATCGAGATGCACCGATGTGCGGGCATCGGGACTCTTCCCTTCTATACCGGTACTAGCTATGTAATGAGTCTTTTCGGTAAGTCCCTGCCCGACAAAATTGGCTTTACGGGCTTTTACGACTCCGATATAATTCACATCGACATTCTGCACGAGAAACCATGTACGCACGCAATTATCGGACAATGTACAACCGACATTCCGCAAACGCTCTTCGTAACCGTTAAGCAAATACATGGTTTGGTAAGCCGAATCATCGTCCTTACACTCCAATCCTCCCGTCCAATAGTGAACATAACCGTTGTGCGAAGCCACCGTATCCATCTCGGGGTGTTCGATCATACGCAGATCTTTCTCCGAAGCCGGATTATCGCAAAGCTCGGTATGTTTCTCCTGCCACAACTGTCGCTCAGGACGCAAAGCATACTTCTCATTAACAACTTCCATTCCGGCAACCCCGTACACCCATACAGAGAGTTTGCTGCCATCGAGCGGCGGTTGTCCGATATAGGAAACCGTACTGCGCCAGCTTTCGGGAAGCATTTCCTCCGCCTCTCGCACAACTCCGACCTGATTGGTAACATCACTCAAAAAATAGCGTTTGAACAATGGTCGTACCGATTGCAGCATTTCACTCCCCAGCAATTCCGTCAATGCAGAGAAAAGAGAATCCTTCTGGGTTTCAAAAGGACACTTTTTATCGACAACATGTAATATGGCATGGTATTCGGCTGTCTTACCGGACGGAGCAAAACAACATAACTCGGCAATGACTTTTCCTTCATTCAGGCTTTGTTTCGTATATTCTTTCATAAGTTTCGGTTCTTGTTAAAATTATTTTTTCGCACCATTGTCTATCCACTCGTCAAGCAGCATGATAAGGTGCATATATGATACCGATAAGATGTCCTCATGCCCGTGACGGTCTTCGGGAGCATCTCCCATCAAGACCGAATGCAGAAAACTATCCTCCGAACTTCCGGGTTCTACCAATACCGATCCGGGACGACGAGTTGACGGTACATTCACAAGCGCATCATAACTGCGGCCTTCGGTCAAATAAAGGCCGGCTGCCGCACTGGTACTACCGCCATGACACATGATGCAATGATTATCGAAGACCTCATTCTGCACGGCATCGAACATATCGACATTGACATCTCCGACCTGCATATCGATAACATCGCCCTCACCGGTACAATCGACGGTATAATACGAAACGATGCGCTTACGCAACTTATTGATCATACACAACTCGACAGTCGTCGCCTCCATACTTACCCCCGATAGAGTAACCGAAGCCTCTCCATCGGAATCGGGAACCACAGTTTTGGAAATTATGGCATACTCCTTCTCCCCGAATCCCGCCACCACGAGACTGAACTCCGACGGCCAGCTATCGAGTCCGGTAATATGGGCCGTCAAGTTTACCGTACGCCCTTCTTGAGACATCTGGGCATAGTGTTCCTCGACGGGACCATCGTCGCAAGCCACGAAGCCGAGCAACAGTCCTACGGCAAGGAGCAGATTCCTCATTTTCATACAATACCCTCCTCGTTAAAAAGTATATTGCAGTTGCACCGTCCCACTGTGCATCGCCAACCCCAAATCGTCGTTATCGCGGTCGAGTTGGGTTTCGTGGCCGGTACGTCCGATGAACTGGTACATCGCCTGCAATTTGAGGTTGCATTTGGGAAAGAAATAATTAAATCCCACAGCAGGCATATTCAAGAAACCTTTCGTATCGAGGCCGTTACGATTGAAGAAATCGTAACGGGCGGCTACTTGCAGACAGTTCAAGACAAAATAACCGCCTTGTACATAACCTCCCAGATAATTATAGGTTTCGTCTATTTTCTGACGTTTGGTAAACCCGACATGCATATAATAGGCTTCGGCTCCGATGTAAAGACGATTCTTCAACATGGCAAACTCCACACCGACACGTGCATCATTCGTGCTTTCATTTTCGCTCTCGACATTGAGCGAACCCGAGACACCCACCAAATACTTATCTTCATGCAACAGATGGGGACTTCCCTGAGTAGCCGGCATCACTCCTTTGGGCATATAGGTAAGACGGGCGGCATAAAGCAACGACGGGATATGCCAATCGTCGCTCAACGTTTTAGTCGCCAAATTCACGGTACTTCCGGTTCCGTTGAAAAGCCCTATCTCATATCCGAACTTTTCTTTTATCATTCCGTGAAATTCGAAACCAATATCAAAACCGGTTCCTATATTAGGGGTAACGGCATTCAATGAATAGGGCATAATAACCGAAGATGTAAGCGAGACGGGAAGTGTAGGCATCAGAGTCTCGCCGAGCGTCGTAAGATAAGCGTGTGCAAAAGGCGTTTTGAATTTTCCGACCCGCACGGCAAATGTCTCTTTCATCTGCACGTCGAACCACGCCTGCTGTAAAATGGCAGCCCCCGTAGTTGCGGCATTTATCGAAAGATTGAAAGTCAATTTTCCAAATGCTTTTCCCGTAAATCCCAATACGGCATAAGGTATGGCAAAACCCGTATTAGCGACATTATCTTGATTGTACGCTTTGTCGAGCCCCTCATCATCATACCAGTTGACATTGGCACTGGCTTGTACCAACAAATAGGGTTTAAATACAAAATCGCCTTTTTTCGATTTCAAGGTAAATCCTTCTTTCCCGGCAAGCGATACAATACCGTTCTCGGTATCTTCGGCATACTGCGCCATGGCCGACAAAGAAAGGACCGACAACATGACGAGGAAAAATATCTTTTTCATATACTTGTTACAAATAGGTTTAAAGTGAATTTAAAAACGCAATCAATGCATCGCGGTCATCTTTACTCATGTTTTTGAAAAGGTTTTTCGAGGCCTCTCCCTCACCACCGTGCCACATAATGGCCTCGACGAGATTCCGGGCCCGACCGTCGTGTAAGAAATAGGTGTGTCCGTTGACTTTCTCTTGCAGACCTATACCCCAGAGGGGTGTCGTGCGCCACTCATTTCCCCGGGCCAAACCACTCACGTAATTATCATTCAGTCCCACACCCATGATTTCAGAGCCCATATCATGGAGAAGGAAATCGGAGTAAGGGTGTATCGTCTGGTTGCCCAACCAAGTAAGTTGGGTATTATTGAGGAGTACCGATCCGCGAGGACGGGTATGCAATGTCGGGGTATGGCACAAGTGGCATTTCGCCCGGTAAAAATTCTCTTCACCCTGTATTACCTGAGGGTCGTTCACATTCCGACGAGCCGGAACGCCGAGCGTTTGCATATAGAGGTCGACATTTTCCATCTCTTCGGTCGAAACATCGAGCTGGTCGTACGAAAGTCCCATCATACTACCTTGATTGACTTGTGCCTGTCCGCGACATATCTCTTCGGGATAACGGCTGTTGGTAACTCCCATATCACTCGAAAAACCGAGTTCAACGGTCAAATCGGCGTGTTGCGCCTTATTGCCCGAGACCCCCAACATCGTCTTACCCCGTTCGCTGATATAATTACAACGCCCGCTGATACCATATTCTGGATAATTGCTCTTAGCGGCAAGTGCTTCGATTTCAGCTTGGTCGAGAGCCATTATCTGCCCCATACCCACATGCCGCAAAGGAATACGCACCGAGCAAAAAAGGTCTTCGGGTTTTATACTGTCGGCATACCACTCGGTAATCGTATAAGTAGGCTTGCACAAGGTATAAGGCTCTCCGTCGGGGAAATAAAACGTCTCGTATGTGTACTCGACCGAGAGTTTTCCTTCCGGTTCCACCCCATAGATTGCCTGATCATGAAGTACTCGTCCGTAATCTTGAAAGAAAGCCCCGTTTCTGCGGGTAATATATACCAGCATCGACGAGAAGCCCGTACTGCCCGACCCTCCTTCGCTCCACAATGTCGGCTTGGTACGTCCGGCATTCCGGTGGCAACTGCCGCAGGAATAACCCGCATAGACAGGTCCGAGACCGCCACCATATCCATTGCTGCTGGTACGCACATCATCGTAGAGACGGTCTCCACGATTGAAACGGGTAGAAAGAGAACCTGTTACCCAGTCGGCCTCAGAATCATAAGCCTTCGACGAATTGATAAATATCGTCGACGTTCCCGCCGACAAGGCATAGCCTTCGGGCACATCTATATCCGCAACGGTTATTCCTTCGTCATCGTTGCACGCAACAAGTGAAAAGAACGAAAGCCATACCCCCAAAAGAAAAAATTTATGTTTCATCGTATTTATCGTTCGTGCTGTTATTATTCGCAAACAATCAAGATGCAGCCCCGTAACCATTTGGTTAGAGCCACATCTTGATTCTGATTGTATCGACACCAATTACTCGATAGTACGGGGCGCACCGTTCTGGAAGAGGAGGAATTCCAAAGTATGGAATCCGCGTACACTTTGAGCGGCCTCAGCCTCACTGTCATCGTCCCAATCGAGAGCACCGAAATTTCCGGTCGTAAGGATTTGTACGATAGCATCGACATCGAGAGGCCAGCTATCCATATTGGGATCGAGACCTTCTACATCTACGGGGCCGAACAAGAACGCTTCGCTCTTTTCCCACGGTTCACGTGCTTCAAGCCATGCGTGGCAAGCCGTTTCGAAAGCCGCATTGCTGGGATTGGCTCGGAAAGCCACAACAGCATCGTAGAGATCGCTGTTTTTTTCTTTCAAAGATTGGTATGTAGGAAGTATCACATCATCTACATAAGTATCGATAATCCCTTCAAGAGCAGCGTTATTGCCTAAATTATCTTGAATATATTTTTTCAAAGTAGAGAGTGCTGCGCTCAAATCGGCACAAGCCTCCATCGCTTCCAAAGTTTCATTGCTGTTGATATTATTACGCAACGGCTGCGGAATAGCTTGTATAGCGGCAGCTGCATTTAAAATTGCAGTCTTCATCTGTTCATCGAGCGATGTGTTTACGCTGGCTACCAATGCCGAAATAGAATTGGCATTGACCGTCGAATCCAAAGAACCGAAATAGGCATTCCGTATCGACCAGATATTATTGGTATAGTCATCGCGCGAATGCCAACTATACCATGACTCTACGGCATAAAGCGCTTCGGTCGTATTACCTTGCATATAAAGATCATAAGGGTCGCCCAATTTATTATCGCCCACTTCATCGGCAATTGTTACACAACCGTCGATAATCTCTTCTATACACGACAATGCGCTCCCGTAAGTATCATTATTATGGCTTTTGAAAATCGAAGCATAACTTGCCCCACCGTTATAGGAGTCATTCCAGTCGGCATAAAGGGTGGCAGCATCGTCCCGCAACAACTCGGCAACACGCATCATGTAATTGCCCCAAGCAGTCGCATTTTCGGCGGTATAAGCAAGGTCATAATTTGAGTTTATCGTCGGGTTACCATTGTTATTGTCGTTGTTATCATCATCGGAACACGACGTAGTCACAAAAAGTCCCATTGCCAAACTCATGGCAAGAAATAATTTCTTTTTCATAACAGATTTATAATTTTAGATTGATAATATATTTGCTATTTCTTTACAAACCAACCGACATAAGCAATGCCGAGGCCGAATTCATTCTCGCTGTTGTAACGCCCATGTGCGCCGAACATGCGACTTGTACCGATTTGCCGGGTCGTATAATCAAATTTTACCACCAAATTGGGAAGGACGAAATAATTGAGGCCGACCGTCCACATACTTACTTGCAAACGTTTTTCCATCGTCTGCGATGCCTCTCCTTTCTCTTGCGGATTATAATATTCATAGCGGCCGAAAGGATAAATAACCGGGAATTTCTTTACTCCGGGGAAAAATGAAGCCAGATTGACACCGACCTCTCCGGCATAACTGACGGCATTTTTAGCCACGGGAACCAATCGACTATAAGGTGAAGCATTAGGCAAACGCCGATTGGCCGAACTTACTACGGCCGAATTACCGAGACGACCGTATATCATATTGAGACGGGCCGTTACATAACGGTTTTTGTATTGCGCATCGGCCGAATAGATATTGACAGGAATTTTTCCTCTCCCTGCATAAGTTTGGGATTGGTCTGAATTTTTTCCGGCATCGGGACAATAATAAACCGACCCTCCGATGCGCAAGCCCGGAACGCCCTCATAATTAACACGCAACACATACGCTGGAGAAGTAAAATTATCGACTTCGAAAAGTCCTTGTTTTCCACCGGCAACCCACTCATTACGGTCAAACCCGTTGGGATTCAATCCTGCCACAACCATTGCCTCATAGGAAAAACGGGCATAACGATGTCCCAGCGTACCGAAAATTTCGAGACCAGTCTCATGCCATGTCGAGGGTATGATAGTGGTTTCTCCTTCTGGGCGGGAAGTCCCGAAGAAATTAATCGGCTCGTGATTGAAATTGGTCAGCCCTACCGGTACGATTATATGCCCGACCCGTACATTCAACTCGGGTAAAATAAGACGTGTGATGTGAAACTGTTCGAGAGCCACTTCACCGCCTTTTTCTATTTCGGTTTCATATTCTCCGTTCTCCGAATTTTCGATTTCTACAGCCGTCCCGGCACCACCCGCTTCAAACTCGATTTCGGCACCGAGAATCCATTTGGGAGTAAATTTGTAATCGAATGCAAAGACAAAACGGGGAATCGATATTTCCGCCCGATTCTGACGGGTATTTCCATACGACGTTCCCGTATAGCGATTAATGCCGTAATCCATAAAATTGGCCAACATTTCGCCATATCCGCCAAAACGGAATTTACGGAATCCATCGTAGGAATTATCAGAGGCAGCCCCGGTCTCGATAGAAACCGAATCTTGACGGAAAGAAAAACCCTTACGTTTATCTCCCGCTTCTGCCGAAAGGACTGTTGCAACCGGCAGAAGAACCGTTAATATGTACTTTCTTAAAAACATAATGACTTTTATTAAAAAATCGATGCAAAAGTATTTCTATACACTCGGGGTGACAATACCTATATATGATGATTTACCTGTTACCAAATACCATATTTAGGGGATTTTTAGTTTAATTCTCATAAATACCAAAGACCTTTTGACAAAAAAGATTCAAAAATCAGTCCAAACACATACAAGGCATAAATTCTCCTACTATATGATGTTCAAGAGCTTAAAAAAACTTTATTTCCGTAATAAAAACAGCATACAGAGCGTTTTCCTCCATATAAGTATAGTACCTTTGTGCACAAATTGATACCGGTCGAAACCGGAGCGACCATGTAACAAATACCATCAAAATAACAGGACTTCACTTATGAAACGACCCGCCCTGCATGTCAACACGCATTTTCTCACCCAGAAAAAAGTATGGGGCACACTCCTGCTTATCGCCGTTGCTATCGGTGCATACTACATCTTTTCCCGCAAAGAAAAGCCGGCGGAAGAATTTGCCATCGTGGCAACCATGAAAGCCGAACAGAACGACGTCGGTGTATATGGAGAATATGTAGGCCGCATACGTGCGCAACAATTTGTCGAAGTACACGCCCGTGTAGAAGGCTTTCTCGAACAAATGCTTTTCGAAGAGGGAACCTATGTCAAGAAAAACCAGACATTGTTCATCATCGACCAACGGCAATATAAGGCGAAAGTCGATAAAGCCTCGGCCCAGTTGAACAAGGACCGGGCGCAAGAACGTAAAGCGCAGCACGACCTCGAACGTATCCGTCCGCTTTATGAGCAAAATGCAGCCAGCCAACTCGACCTCGATAATGCCGTTGCAGCTTATGAAAGCGCCAAAGCCTCGGTCATCATGAGCCAAGCCGACCTCGACCAAGCTCAAATGGAACTCGACTATACGGTCGTACGTTCCCCGATCGCAGGAAATATCAGCGAACGGCTGGTCGACCTCGGAACCTTAGTCGGCACAAACGGGAAATCGCAACTGGCTACCATCGTCAAAAGTGATACGGTACTGGTCGATTTCAGCATGACGGCTCTCGATTACCTGAAAAGCAAGGAACGTAACGTCAACCTGGGGCAAAAAGTAGAGAATCGTTCGTGGCAACCTTATATCACGATCACCCTCGCCGACAATACACAATATCCCTACAAAGGGCTTGTCGACTTTGCCGAGCCACAAGTCGACCCGTTGACCGGAACATTCTCGGTGCGTGCCGAGATGCCCAATCCCGACCATGTATTGCTACCGGGCCAATCGACCAAAGTACTGTTGTTGCTCGACGTGCGCGAAAACGCCGTAACCGTACCCATGAAAGCCGTCATCATCGAGAAAGGCGGAGCTTATATATATGTGGCTCGTGAAAACGGAACGGCAGAAAAACGATTTATCGAACTGGGACCGCAACAAGAGAATCTGGTAGTCGTAGAACGCGGACTGGCCGCCGGTGAAGAAATCGTCGTGGAAGGCTACCATAAACTGCTGCCGGGTATGAAGATAAAAATCGATAACGAATATTTGGACGAACAGCCGTAAAAACACGCCGTCATGAAAGTCAATTTTTTCATCGATCACCCGGTCTTTTCGATCGTCATCTCTATTCTCATCGTCATTGTCGGATTCATAGGGTTGACCCTCCTCCCCATAGACCAGTACCCGCAAATAACACCACCGGTCGTAAAAATCAGCGCCTCCTATCCCGGAGCAAGCGCACTCACCGTATCGCAGGCCGTAGCCACTCCCATCGAACAAGAGTTGAACGGTACACCGGGCATGATATATATGGAGTCGAGCAGTTCCAACTCGGGAGGATTCTCGGCCACCGTTACGTTCGACGTATCGACCGATGCCAACCTTGCTGCCGTCGAAGTGCAGAACCGGCTGAAACTGGCCGAGTCGAGTCTGCCGGGAGAAGTTGTACAAAACGGTATCTCGGTAGAGAAACAGGCTGCCAGCCAGTTGATGACGATCTGCCTCACATCGACCGACCCCAAATTCGACGAAATCTACCTGAGTAACTTTGCAACCCTCAACGTACTGGATCTCTTGCGACGTATCCCCGGGGTAGGCCGCGTATCGAACGTAGGAAGCCGCTATTACGCCATGCAGATATGGGTACAACCCGATAAATTAGCCAGTTTCGGACTTACCGTTAAAGACCTGCAAACCGCACTGAAAGACCAGAACAGCGAAGCGGCTGCCGGTGTGTTGGGACAACAGCCCATCAACGGAGTCGACATCACGATCCCCATTACCACACAAGGAAGACTCTCGACCGTGAATCAATTCGAAGACATCGTCGTGCGGGCCAACCCCGATGGTTCCATTATCCGTCTGAGCGATGTAGCCCGCGTCTCCCTCGAAGCCTCCTCCTATAATACCGAGAGCGGTATCAACGGAGGGAATGCCGCCGTACTGAACATATACATGCTCCCCGGTGCCAATGCTATGGAGGTTGCCGAGAGCGTCAAGACGACAATGGAGGAAATAAGCCGCAATTTCCCCGAAGGTCTCGCTTACGAGATACCCTTCGACATGACCACTTATATCTCCGAATCGATACATGAGGTGTACAAAACGCTTTTCGAAGCCCTTTTCCTTGTTATCATCGTTGTTTTCTTGTCGTTGCAAAGCTGGCGCGCAACGCTGATTCCCATTGTAGCCGTACCGATTTCTTTGATCGGAACATTCGGTTTCATGCTCATTTTCGGATTCTCCCTCAATATGCTCACCCTTTTGGGACTGATTCTCGCCATCGGTATCGTCGTCGATGATGCCATCGTTGTCGTAGAGAATGTCGAGCGTATCATGGAAGACGAAAAACTCTCGCCTTACGAAGCGACGAAAAAGGCGATGAACGGATTGAGCAGTGCCCTCATCGCCACATCGCTGGTATTGGTAGCCGTGTTCGTCCCGGTAAGTTTCCTGTCGGGTATCACAGGTATGCTATACCGGCAATTTACCGTTACGATTGCCGTATCGGTCATCATATCCACAGTCGTGGCGCTCACTCTAAGCCCGGTCATGTGCTCTCTCATTCTGAAACCCGATAATCCCAACCGAAAGAAAAACGTCGTATTCCGCTACATCAACATGTGGCTGCACACCGGTAACCGTAAATACATGCACGGTATTACGGCATGCATCTCCAATCCGCGACGGGTAATGCTCGCCTTCGGAATAGGTATTGTCGCGATTCTGCTTCTCAACCGCACGATTCCGACCAGCTTCTTACCAACCGAAGATCAAGGATATTTCAAAGTAGAATTGGAGCTTCCTGAGGGGGCAACGCTCGAAAGAACACGCAAAGTAACCGATCGGGCTATTGAATTTATCATGCAAGATCCGGCAGTCGCTTACGTACAAAATGTAACGGGTAGCAGTCCCCGGGTAGGAACGAATCAGGGAAGAAGCGAACTGACAGTCATTCTGAAACCTTGGCAGGAACGCGACGACGAAACGATAGAGGACGTTATGAACCGTATCCGGGACGAACTGCAAAAATATCCCGAAAGCAAAGTCTATCTTTCGACTCCTCCCGTCATTCCGGGGTTGGGTAGTTCGGGCGGATTCGAAATGCAACTCGAAGCTCGCGGCGACGCCACATTCGACAACCTCATACAAGCCGTCGACACCTTGATGTTCTACGCATCGCAACGGAAAGAGCTTGCCGGCCTGTCTTCGTCTTTGCAGGCCGAGATCCCTCAACTCTACTTCAATGTCGACCGCGACAAAGTAAAATTCGCAGGTGTTCCGCTTGCCGACGTATTCTCCACGATGAAAGCATACACAGGCTCGGTATATGTCAACGACTTCAACATGTTCAACCGTATCTATCGGGTATACATTCAGGCCGAAGCTCCTTATAGAAAATTCAAAGAAAATCTGAACCTTTTCTTCGTCCGGGGAAAAGACAATGCGATGATACCGCTGACTTCCCTCGGCGATGCCTCCTACACCACAGGACCCGGAAGTATCAAAAGATTCAATATGTTCAATACATCGATAATCCGGGGAGAGGCATCGAAAGGATACAGTACAGGACAAGCGATGACGACGCTCGAAGAAATCGTGCAAGAACATCTTCCGTCCAATATCGGCGTCGAATGGAGCGGATTATCGTATCAGGAGAAAAAAGCCGGCGGACAAACGGGACTGGTATTGGCACTCGTCTTTATCTTCGTATTCCTTTTCCTTGCCGCCCTTTATGAAAGTTGGATCATACCCATAGCCATTCTTCTTTCTCTACCCGTTGCCGCACTGGGTGCTTACATCGGCGTATGGATATGCGGGCTCGAAAACGATGTCTACTTTCAGATAGGTCTCGTCATGCTTATGGGTCTGGCGGCCAAAAACGCCATTCTTATCGTCGAATTTGCCAAAGAACAAGTCGATGCCGGAACTCCGCTCATCGAAGCGACGCTTACGGCGGCACGGCTTCGTTTCCGACCCATTCTCATGACTTCGCTGGCTTTCATTCTAGGTATGCTCCCTATGGTGCTAGCTGCCGGTCCCGGCTCGGCAAGCCGTCAGGCTATCGGTACGGGAGTATTCTTCGGCATGATTGCCGCCGTAGCGGTAGGCATACTGCTCGTTCCCTTCTTCTTTGTATATATTTATAGATTGAAAGGTAAATTTTCTCAGAAAGTGAAACGATCATGAAACAGTACCGATATATTCTTCTCTTTTGCATCATACTTTTACTTACCGTAAGCTCTTGTAAAATCGGTAAAAAGTATGCGCGTCCCGAAATGAATCTGCCCGCACAGTTGGATTCGGCAACTTCGACACCCGATACTTTTTCGATAGCCGACATGCATTGGTGGGAAGTGTACGGCGATACGATACTGCAAAATCTTATCCGCCAAACGCTCGAACACAACAAAGACATGCTGGCCGCTTCTGCACGCGTCAAGGAGCTGGCTGCTTTGAGACGGGTCGATTTCAGTAAAATCTTTCCCCAAATCGACGGCCGTATCTATGCCGATAAAGACGCCGAAAATTACGGTGGGAACGCATATAGTAATGATCCTGAACACTCCATCAAACTGCTTTTGTCTTGGGAGGTCGATTTGTGGGGAAATCTTCGTTGGGGTGCAGAGAGAGGGAAAGCGCAATTACTCGAAGCGATCGAAAACCAACGTGCCCTGCAAGTGAGCCTTGTCGCACAAGTCGCACAATCGTATTTCGAACTTATCGCTTTGGATCATGAACTCTCTATCGTGCGACAGACGCTGCACGCCCGGGAAGAGGGTGTAAGGCTGGCCAAACTCCGTTTTGAAGGGGGACTTACTTCGGAAACGTCTTTTCAGCAGGCACAGGTAGAGTTGGCCCGTACAGCTACTCTCGTACCCGATCTCGAACGTTCTATCGTCATAAAAGAAAATGAAATAGCCCTGCTTACCGGTACATTTCCCCGAAACATTCCGCGAGAAACAGACCGTTCGATAAACCGGTTGCCGCAAACATTGCCGGCAGGACTTCCCTCATCGTTGCTCGAACGTCGCCCCGACGTCAGGGCCGCAGAAAAAGCCCTTATGGCTGCTAACGCCGAAGTGGGTATCGCATTTACCAACATGTTTCCCAAGATAACACTCACCGCCCAGTTCGGAGTAGAAAGCGATGAAATAAAGAATTTGTTCCAGTCTCCGGCTCATTTATTGAGTGGGTCTTTGCTTACTCCACTCTTCTCTATGGGACGCAACATTGCCCAACACAAAGCCAAGAAAGCGGCTTACGAGCAAAGTGTCTATCAATACGAGAAACAGGTTTTGGTAGCGTTTAAAGACGTTCGCGATGCGATTGTAACCTTCAATAAAAGTGAAGAAGTATTCATGTCGCGACAAAAACTGGAACAAGCAGCGTTCAGCAATAACAAACTGGCACATCTGCAATACATCAACGGCTACATCAGTTACCTCGATGTGCTCGATGCTCAACGTGGATACTTCGACGCCCAAATCAGCCTGAGCGACGCTATTCTCGGCAAACAACTCGCATTCGTCCAACTCTACAAGGCGTTGGGCGGAGGCTGGCAATAAATTACATTCAGAAATCTCCCGATAAACCTCCCATATTTTAAGTATGGGAGGTTTATTTTTTATTGTTGTCGGCCTTGATTCTCAAACAATAGAAAAATTACTTCGTGAAGAATCGGAAAGAAATACCCTCGACCCGAATATTGGAAACAAGTTCTTTATAAACCGTCAAATCAAAATCCCCGCCGCCACACAAAATCTCGAATGTCATACCCCAATATGCGATATAATGCCCCGTAGGTACATACCCATTTCTCAGATAAAAGTCGCGCCGCTTGATACGCTGGTGTAAATTGGGTGCAGACTCGTCGACCGCCTCTATATCCAAGACAATCCGGTAAGTGGGATACAACTCTTTCAGTTTCGACAATATTTCACTCCCGTATCCACGAGAACGATATGAAGCACCGACGGCAAAAAAGCAGACATATACCATATTTTTATACCGAATAAGATGAAGATAACCGATAAAATCTTTTCCTGCATAAAAACCCAAAAAATCACAATCGTCGGAGCCCTCGGTATAAGCAAGGAGCTCTTGCGGAGAAACATATTCCTGCGGAGGGAAAGCTTCGACTGCTATTTGTTCAAGAGCGTTCATATCGGGGAATTCCCGAGAAATACGCACGATTTTCAGACTCATAAGTAATATTCGTTTTGTGTCTAAACAGACAATCATTCCCGTTATAAATATATCGTTATCGGACGGTTTTTCCAATAAATACAAAAGGTATTTCAAACCCATATCTTCTAACCCATTCAATAACAATATATATTAGACAGAAAATTTATGGCTTAAATATGTATCTTTGTGGCAAGAAACAAACACAACAAAATGGAATATCAAAAAATTCATGCGATTTTTTTCAGCGCGACAGGAACAACCCGTAAAATAATCGATGCAATCGCCCGAGGCTGCGATGTAAACGAAATCGAACGACATGATCTGCTCCTGAAAAAACAGAATGATACACATATCCCGGAGAACGAAATAGCCGTATTCGGTATGCCGGTATATGCCGGACGTATACCGGGCACAGCCGCCGAATCGCTACGACACTTCAAAGGGAAAAACACTCCGGCCATTATCGCCTGCACATACGGTAACCGGGCTTATGACGATGCGCTGCTCGAATTACGCAATATAGTCGAAGAACAAGGGTTCACCGTCATTTCGGCCGGCACATTCATCGCTCAACACTCTATTTTCCCCCGCGTGGGAGCCGGTCGTCCCGATACCCGAGATATAACCGAGGCAACAGAGTTCGGACGAAAAAGCATCTCTATCTTATCGAACCCCGAATGGAATGAAGGAAAGTCGCTTTCGATTCCGGGAAACAATCCCTATCGGGAAGCCGGAAACGTTCCTCTGAAACCTAAAACCCGACGCACCTGTACCCGTTGCGGATTGTGTGCCCAACAATGTCCGGCACAAGCCATCGATGCGGAAAATCCCCGCAGACTTGATGAAAGCCGGTGTATATCTTGTGCCCATTGCATAGCAATATGCCCCCGGCACGCCAAACACTTCGGAGGAATTCTTTATCGCCTCGCGTCTCGCAAATTCATAAAGAAATTTTCCACCCCGCTCCACAACGACGTTTTTTACAAGGAGTAATCTTTTCCCTCAAAAAACAAGTTTTAAATCTCCTTTTCAAAAGAGAAACTGTCTGACAGACAACGGTTTCTCTTTTTCTTTTTCCATCTCTAATTCGATAGACAAAAAAGAATTGCAGAATAACAAGAGACCGTCCTCGAAACGAGAATAAAGTAAGTTCTATCGAACATTGTCTTAATCCCAATATCCCGTTTTGTCCCGGCAAAATAAGCAAACACCACGCAACTATCTGCCTATAAGATAATTGCGTGGTGTTCTGTCGGGGTGAGAAGAACTGTTTTATGAAGGAAGCCTCTCAAATACATCTTATTTTCAAGATTTTACACTCAACTATTTATATATATTACCCTTTCTGTGTCCCGATTTTGTCCCGGGAATTTCAGTATAAAGGCGTCTTTATTAACTCATTACCAATTCTTATTATCCGACACCGGCAGAGACGGCATTGTCGTCCGCCCGGACATTGGCTTTTTTCAAAATAGAAATAAGCTCTTCGACCTGACGATCCTTTGACGCCAAACTATCTGCTTGTTTTTTTATCACATTCCATGCCTCGGCGGAAATCTCAACAACACCATTATTATTTGACGCTCCTTCATTCAACATATAACCCTTTCCTGTCATTAACCAATCTTTATTGATCTCTGGAAATGTTTTAGATATTTTATCTATTGTAGAATGCCGTGTATTTGCTCCCATTTTATCAACAGCACCATTACTCAAACCAACCATCTTTTCAAAAGATGCTTTATTTAACCCCGTGTATTCAATAAATTGAAGCACCCTCTTTTTCATTAGATTGTCAATGTTAAAATGTGTGTTAAATCTAATATATATCTATCATATTAGATTTTATATCTATATTTTTGCTCCCATGAAACATATATACCTCACAAGTGCAAAACAAAAATAGTAAAATGATTTTCAAAAACAATGAATTATGAAGGAAATGAGCATCAAAGAATTTTGGAAGAGTCTCGACACTTTGGGTAAGGACAAATTCAGAATGGCTGTTGTGAATGCAACGGACGTTTCCCCGAATACGGTCGATAAGTATGCTACGGGACATGTGAATCCGAGCGTGAAAAAGAGAGCCAAGATGCAACAAATTGCTGAAAGGGATTTCGGCATAAATCTCTTGTTCGATTGAAATGGAAGAGGTGTGCCATAACTGCCGATACGGGAAAGTCGTTACCGTCGGAGAGCTGATATACATACATTGTCGGCTTTGGAATCGACACTGCCTGATGAATGCTTTTTGCGATAAATTCAAACCTCACAAACCATGACAGTTTACTCTTCAAGTAAAGATTACGAGCGGTTGAAGCAACTGCTCGATGCCGGGAATGAAGTTCTCGTCTTCATCGACGGGAAACCTTGTTTTTTACGTCGGACGGCTTCTCTTGTATATCGAACCAACAGGAAAACGACGTACACTTTATCGTCGGAGGATTCTTTCCGGGATTTTTGTGAAGAAGAAAAGGTCTCTTTTCCCGAGCCTCCGATTTTTACTTGAATGCGTTCCTGAATAACAAGGGAGATTCAGCGGAGCTGATTTTCTGCGGCACTCGGCCAAGTGAAAAAGATTTTTCCCTTTGCTCTCGCTTGCCCGAAAATTCCTCGTCGGACTTACAGTCCTCGCTCGGAACGACAAAGGCCAGCATGACGGGCATCAGAAACAGTTGTATCGAAAACCGAAATAATGAAAACCATGAACAGACCACAAGGAAACGGATTGGTCGAACTTGTAGACGACAGAGAGCCAAAGGAGAGTAGCTTTTTCTGTATGGACTTGGTCGGCTTTATCGCACGGGAAGTAAGGGAACGAGGCATAACGTGTGCCGGAACTATTTTCATCGATGGAACGGGCAGTTGGGAATTATGGCATGGCCGTTTCGAACAGGCCAAGAACGGACGATGCGCCTATCGAAACAGTTGTCGGAGGTGGGCACAGACAAAAAAAGATTAGAGCGGTATGTACATAAGCGAGGATGATAAAAAGAAAATTCTGGACGTTACCAGCGGGAAACTGGTCGAAACCATTCATCAATTCACGGCCTTGACCCGAAAAGGGGGATCGGCCGACTATTACGGCATCTGCCCAATTTGTGGCAGCGACAAGTTCGGGGTGAACCCGTCGAAAGGTGTTTTCCGATGCCATAAATGCCAGCAACTGTCGGGAAAGACACCTGTCGACTTCCTGATGAAAGGGAAAAACTATTCGTTTCCCGAAGCTCTTGCGTGGCTGGCCGAGGCGTTTTGCATCATTCTATCTCCACCCCCTGCGACGAAAAAGCCGGCTGCGAAGAAAGTCCGGGACAAAATCGCCCGAAAAGGCCATAAAGGAGAGACCCGACAGAGCTTTTGTGCCCGCATGTTGCAGGAGAGCGGATTGACCTTCGACGACGTGAAAGCCCGCGTATTCGATGCGACAAAGAATAAAACGACAACCGAGGCGCACACGTTTTTCGCGGGGACGATAGATTCCCACGGAAACATAGACCGAAACGGGGACGATGCCGTCATCGCTTATTACGATCTCGACGGGCAGCCGGTGATGTTCGAGCAAAAAGATCAAAAAGGGCGTCTGACGGGTAAAATGAAAGAGTATTTCCGGGTACGCTGGCAATATCCGGAGGAACATCTCGACAAAGAGGGGAAACCTTTCAAATACAAGTCGCCTTATGGGGCATCGACATACGTGTATATTCCCGAACGAATCCGGGAGAAGTACCGACGCGGGGAAGAAATACAGACCCTTTTCATACAAGAAGGGGAAAAGAAAGCGGAAAAGGCTTGCAAGCATGGTATTTTGTCGGTCGGCATATCAGGTATCGGGAACATCGCCACGAACAAACAGCTACCCGAAGACATCATACGGATCATCACCGAGTGCAAAGTGCATGACGTCGTTTTTCTCCTCGACAGCGACTGGTGCGACATATCGGCTAACATAAAGATAAACGACAGGGTGGATAAGCGTCCTCGGAATTTCTTCTACGCGGTGAAAAACTTCAAGGAATATTTCCGTTCGTTGAAAAACAGGGACATATACGTGGAAATCTATTTCGGTTATGTCTTGAAAAACGCTGCCGGAGACAAAGGTATCGACGATCTGCTGGCCGACACTTTATCGGGAAAAGAGGGAGACCTGTTGAAAGATATTGCATACGCCTTGAACGAAAAGCTGTTGACCGGAGAATATGTCCGGTTCCACAAAATCACCACTTATACCGACCACAAACTCGAAGAACTGTGGGCACTGCATTCTCCATACGAGTTTGCCAAGCTGCACAAAGATTTCCTGAAAGATCTTCCGGAGTTCCTTTTCGGCCGTACCCGCTGGAAATTCACCGAAGAGGGAAAAATAGAGAGCGCGCAGCCCATCGAGCGGGACGAACAGTATTGGGAGGCCATCGAAAAGCACGACAGGGACGGCAATACGAAGACGACCTACGAGTTCAAATACAAGCGGAGCCGTATTTTTCTCAATAACCGGGGATATGGACGTTACCAGAGAATAGACGGTTCGTTTGACTTCATACACCTCGAAGCCCCGACGGTAACGACCGTACAACCGTGGGAGATACGCGACTACATCGAAGAGTTTACCGATATGAATGCACCGGAAGATGTCCTCGAAATGATTATCCGGGGCGGGCCGCAGTACCTCGGCCCCGACAAGTTGAGCGGGTTGCCGTTTATCGTGCCCAACTTCGCCAAACCGGAACGCGACAAGCAGATTTTCTACTTCAAGAACCTTTGCTGGGAAGTAACGGCAGAGAGCATCAAGGAACTGCACTACTCCTCGGTGTCGCATCATATATGGGCGGACGAAATGTCGGGTACAGCGGCGAACCTCCTGCCGTTACCGCTCATCGACGTGAGCCGGGACGATACCGGGGAATGGGATTACCACCTCACCCCGGCCGGGGAGAAATGCACCTTTTTGCGATTCCTCATAAACACGTCGAATTTCACATGGAAGAAGAAAAAAGCCATCGCTGCCGGCGATGAACGACAAAGCCTCGATGAGACCGAAGAGTACGAGAACAAAGTACACCTTATCGCCAAGCTGGCTGCCATAGGCTATATGATGATGGATTGCAAGGACAAGGCCAATGCCCGGGCGGTGATTGCGATGGACGGAAAGCAATCGGAAGTAGGGGCGTCGAACGGGCGTTCGGGGAAGTCGCTCGTGGGAGAAGCCTTCAAACAGGTACGTAAAACGGTCGTCATCAACGGCAAGAACTCGGAGATGGCCAAAGACAATTTCCTCTGGGACGAGGTAACGGAGAAGACCCGTCTTGTCTTCATCGATGACGTGCGGGCGGGCTTTGATCTCGAATTCCTTTTTGCCAACATCACGGGCGACTGGACGGTCAATTACAAAGGCGGGCGACGCTGCACTTTCCCATTCACACGGTCGCCGAAGATATACATCACGACGAACCATGCCATCAAGGGCGACGGCTCTTCGTTCCGCGCCCGCCAGTGGGTGATTGCTTTCAGCGATTACTATAACGACACGTTTTCCCCGCTCGACGACTTCGGACAGCTTTTTTTCGACGAATGGGACTTCGAGCAATGGAACCTTTTCTGGAATTTACTGGCCACTTGTGTACAGATCTATCTGCGGCACGGTTATGTGGAGAGTCCGGCCGAACGTATCGAGGTGCGCCGCCTGAGACAGGAGATGACGGAAGAGTTCCTGTCGTGGGCGGAGGAGTATTTCAGCGACGAGTGCCACCGTAACACCCGCTTGCAGAGACGCGACTTGTACGACGCTTTCATCGCATACGCTCCCGAGCAACGCAAATTCTGTACGGCCACGACGTTCAAAAAGCGTATCATCAAATACTGCGAATACAAGGATTATAAATTCAACCCGCAGAAATACGACCGGCTTACCGGGTTGCCTTGCGACCTCGATAAGGACGGACAGCCGGTGATCGACGACAAGTCGGCCGGCATCGAGTACTTCACCATCGGCGACGCTTCATTCTACGGAAACGGCAACGATACCGACCTATTGAGTTCCCTGAGTAAAACTTTGGACGATGACAAAGAGGCTTTCTGAACAGGATAACCGGAAATACCGCCTGAATGATTACAGCGAGATAGAGCGTATAGAGGAGCGGGTGGGGAAAGAACAGTTTTCCCGCTATCTCGACTGGGTGGCCGACCGGCTTTTGTCGATAGATGGCGACGACCCGATACATACCCGATGGGTGGACATAGGGCCTTTCGTCGTCCGACCGAACCTGCTACCGGTTTTTATCAAGGCAGCCTGTCTGGTCATGGGGTGCATATCCCGGAAAGGCGACTCATGGGAGTTCAATGACACATATACGGCCATCAGGCGCATCACAGAGAAAACATTACCGGAACAAAAATCACATTCATTATGAAACCGAACAAAATCATGGTGGCGGTAGCTGCCGACAGGGAAACAAGGTCGAAACTGCTGAGGCGCATCGCCGTCGATGCCGGTTTTGCCACGACGCCCGGGGATGCGGGGAAACTCGTCAGGCCGACGGTACACGATTTCGACTTGACCCGGGCTTATTTCGTATTGGCCGACCTTTATAATTTCAGGGAGTCGCCGATTACGACTCAACGGCTCTTCGAGCTGGCCGCTCGCGGGATCGCCGTCATCGTGGGAACGCGACGGCTTCCTCCGGAGTTCGAGCCGTTCTGTACGGCTTATTTTCCGGAAATATAATTTCACCGTTTTTTTTGAGAATAAAAATATTGTCTATCTTTGGGGGTGGACATGTAGTCGTATAACAAGACAAGAAAAACAATATGACGAAAGAAGATTTTTTTTACCTCCTTACGGAAGAGGTCAAAACATACAAAGATTTTTTGGAAACGGATAGTAAAGACTGGATAGTAAAAGGTTTTATAGATATAGATAAGAATGTTTATACGATAACAAACGATACAAAAGTCGTTTCAAAAATTATTGAGATATTATTGATTCCTAAATTAGAAAGATTTGCCCATGCACATGGATTGGAACTGGAATTGCCTTCTAAACAGAACTTCTATCCAGACCTTACTTTTAAGGATCAAGAAGGTCATTTATTTGCTGTTGATTTTAAGTCAAGTTATTACGATGGAGGTTCTGTTAATGGACTTACCTTAGGATCTTATTGGGGCTATTTTAGAGACAGAGATACCATAAAGAATATGGATTATACTTATAATTCGTATTCTTCCCATACCGTACTTGGAATGTTGTATAAGCAAAGTCGTATGGGTCAGAATGGACGAAATGTATATTCAGTAGATGAATTGGAAATAATTCATTCGGTTATTGAAAACTTTATATTCTTTGTACAACCAAAATGGAAAATAGCTAACGATATACCGGGAAGTGGTAACACAAGGAATATTGGAGGTATTACGAATATAGAAAGCCTTATAAACGGAGAAGGGCCTTTTGCCAAGCTAGGCGAAGAAGTATTTGACGATTATTGGAAAGGGTATTTCAATAAGGTAGATGCGCGGACAGCAGGCATTGGTGTCCCGCATTACCACAATTTGAAAACTTATAAGGAATATCTGAAAAATCAAGCTGAAAAACTGATAAAATTACAATGATCCTATGGCAGTAATTGTTCCTCCTATCAAATCTCAGGGAATCAAGACAAAATTGGTCCCTTGGATTAACGACATTATTAACCAATCTGGTATTGATTTGTCAAATGCTAATTGGATTGAACCTTTTTGGGGCACAGGGGTTGTTGGACTAAATTCTCCTGTTGGGGGGCATAGGATTGTTGGCGACAACAATCCTCATATCATCAATTTTTATAATGGAATAAAAGACGGATTGATTACGCCTCAAAGTATGAGGGAATATCTTGTGCATGAGGGAAAACTTCTGCAACATGCAGAAGAAGATGGATATGCCTACTATCGGGTTGTAAAAGATAGATTTAACAAAGAACACAGTCCTTTTGATTTTATTTTCTTATCGAGAGCTGGCTTTAATGGAATGATGAGATTCAATAAGAAAGGTGATTGGAATATTCCATTCTGTAAAAAGCCTAACCGTTTTGCGCCTGCGTATATCACAAAAATATGTAACCAGATAGAGGCAGCGGAACAAATTATTCGCAAGTATGATTGGTCTTTTGTTCATCAAGATTTTATTGAAACGATACGAAAAGCGAAACGTGGTGATATCATTTATTGCGATCCTCCATACTATGGTAGATACGTGGATTATTATAACGGTTGGACAGAGGAAAATGAGTGGCAATTATATGAGGCCTTGAAACGGACTGAAGCATATTTTGTCCTCTCTACGTGGCATCATAATGAGTTTCGCACAAATGACATGATAGAGAAATATTGGGGACAGTTTAATCTATCTACTCAAGAACATTTTTATCATGGTGGAGGGCGTATAGAAAATCGGCATGCAATGATCGAAGCTCTTGTTTTTAATTTTGATTTGAAATCTAATCAAAAACATGTTTATCAAACAAAAAAGGAGAATGAACTGTCAAAAAAAATGCAGAATCCTTCTTTAATCGGTTATGCAAGCAAATAATCCTGACATTCACAGCATGGACGCCGTTCTGGACAACTTGTACGGTAGGGTAGGAAGCCCGGAACGGGAAGAGTTCCGCAGAGAGGCCTATGCCTATATGATGGGACAGTTGATTTGCGATGCCCGGAAACAGGAAAAACTGACGCAATCCCAACTGGCTCAAAAGGTCGGTACTGATAAAACCTATATTTCCCGTATCGAAAAAGGTCTTATCGAACCGGGTATTAGCATGTTCTGTCGAATCATCGACGCACTTGGCCTCAAAATCGAAATCGTCAAAGTCATGTAAGACAGACGTATTTCTACAAACAGGTATTTTCCGGCGCGGCATACAGGTCGCGCCGTTTTTATGGGTACTCATGCACAAATCCTTTTGCTTGCGCTCACCGGTAGCGCATTTTTTATTTTTTCGATTTTCCCCCTCGCCTCCCCCAAAAGGGAATCATCGTTTTCGGACAAACGTGCAGCACGGGGAAAGGGCCGGCCATGAAAGAAAGAGACGGATAGATTCCTCACACCGCCTATACGGGGTTTCGGAATGACAAAGGGGGACATATATTATTTATTTTTTATTCTTTCTTTTTTGAAAAATACCCCTTTTAAAAATCAAGAAAAAAATCGTGCAGGAGTGCAAGAGGTTTTAAATAGTTTGCAATCGTTTGGAAAACAAAACAATACGGCTGCACGATTTTGCACAAAAAGCGCACGATTTGCACAAAATGGGTCTGCACGATTTTTTTTGGCACTTTTGAAAATCCGTACGAATTTTGTACGGATTTTGTGCAGGGTATAATCAAATGATTATCAATATTATATATTTCATACATTACACCAAATGCACGACCGCACGATTTAAAAGCTATTTTGTGCAAAGGGGGTGTTTTTATCCGATTTTATTTGTAAATATGCGATAGTTTTATTATATTTATAGCTAAATATCAATGCTTTACAATCGAATGGAAGTAAAATTTCGCCCCACGAATCCCCTGTTGGCAGATTACTTGCGCTACCTGTTTCCCCCGTTACCGGACGGACGGTTAAAGGTGAAGTCGTCGCACGATGTGGGAAGACTGATCATCTCTTACTGCCGTGCGTCTCCCACACCGGTCGACACGGACAGGGACGACATGCTGACATTCGTCCTGCCGAAAACTCATATCACGCAGAATTTCACACATAAATTCCTCTACATACCGGCCATCGACATGAACCGGATAAACCTCGCCTTACAAGCAGTCTTCAATCTCGACTTTGCCCTGTTCATGCAAAAAGGTTTGGCAGCCGAATTTTCAAAGACGGAACTTATCGATGCTTTCATCGCATCGCGCGGGCTTATAACAACCGACAATTTCGAGGCTCTTCATAAGAAAGAATACCGGCTCATGCAGAGGAAAAAAGAATCGATATTCCATAAATTATATCGAAAATCCTCTTATATACAGGAGACTATCGACTTCTCCGTAAAAAAGAAACAACAATTATGATACGTATCGTCAAACAAATTTTCGTTCGCTCCCTCGACACGGAGGGAGAATGGCTGTTACTGCCTCTCGTACCGACGACGGCGACTCTGGATATAGAACATACTCCGGAAGACGCCGGAGACCTGACTTCTTACCAGCTCGAAGCGACTTTGCGGTTCTGCCCGGATACTGCCCGGCACAACCTGTGTGTAAAGGTCGTTTTCGATGATAACTCTTCGGCGACCTTCGGGACGGAAGATCTTCCGGTGAAACTCGAAATCACACAGGCGGAAACGACTGTCATCGAGTGCGACTACGAGTGCTGAAAGTGTCCTTTTTTCCCATAAAGGCCATTCCTACTTTTGTGAAAAAAGAACGGAATGCCTTTTTCTATCTCTCATCATCTTTCGCAGCTGGCTCTCGACATCTGTCGGGGGCCTTGGCTGCTCTACAACGCCGAATCGCAAATCCAGCTGGTACGGAACTTCTTCGCACACCTTCCCGTGCAGGACTCCTCGGCCGACTTCACTCCTCTTTCCTATACGGAATCGGGCGATGTCGTAACCAAAGAGTCTCCTTCCCAAAAGGAGTGCGTCGCGGTAATACCTATCGTCGGCACCATCACCAAGTACGACAGTTGCGCGACCATCGGGGCGACAACCGTCGCCTCGGTGCTTGTCGAAGCCGCCGAAACCCCCAATATCATCGGGGTCGTTCTCGATATAGACAGCGGAGGCGGTTCTTGCTCGGCCATTCCTGTTTTAGAAAAAGCCATATCGTCGGTGAAATCGGCCGGGAAGCCGATCATCGTACATGCCGACCTGTGCGCATCGGCGGCTTACTGGATCGCATCGATGTGCGATGCCATATTTGCGGATAATTCGTTCTCGGAATTCGGCTCCATCGGCGTCATGGCACAAATGTACCGGCCGGCGGAAAACGTCATTACGGTCTATGCCGAGGAGAGCGCGGATAAGAACCGGGAGTTCAGGGAAGCCCTCTCGGGAAACATCAAACCGGCACAGCAATCGCTCTCTCCCATTGTCGCCGAATTTCAGAAAGCCGTATCGACCGGTCGGCCAAACCTCAAAAAAGATACACCGGGCATTCTTTCCGGGGCTATGTTCAATGCCCATGCAGCAACCGATGCCGGGCTGATCAATGGAATGTCGTCTCTCAAAGATTGCATTCAGAACGTGTTTATCCGCGCTTCGAAATTCTAACCATTTATATTTTTCCTATGAAAAAAAATTTCCTTTCTAAAATCAAAATGGGAAAGCTCGTCGCCCAGATGCTGGGTAAAACGGAGCTTCCCCTTGCCGACGACGGTCGTGTAACACTGACCGCCGAGGAACGGGCAACCGTAGTGAATACCTATGGGGAAGAGTTCACGCGCATGTTGGAGGAAACAAATTTCTCGGCGGATGATACCGAGGCTAATTCGCAAGAGCTTTTCGACGCCGCCGTGAACCATGTTGCCGAAGCGCGTATCAGACCTTTGAATGCCCAAATAAAGACATTGCAAGAGAGTATCAATGCGCTGGCAAAAGAGCCGGAAGATGAACCGACGGCACAAACTATTGCCCGACCGGAAGAAAAACGGACGTTCGGCGTAAACATGAAAGCGGCTTTCAATCGGATTGCGACATCGTACCTCTCGACCGGATATATGCCCGAAATAACTGCACAGACCATCGATGTAACGGAACTGACATCGGAACTGGGCACTTATCTCTCGCAAGGGAACAACCTCGACCTGTTGAGCGAACTGTACCATGCCTTCACCACATCGAAGCACTTGAACTGGAAACGGGCCGTTACGGAATACAAGGCCGTGCAGAGCCATATCACTTCGGTGGTACAGCGTTTCAAACCGGAATGGAACCCGAAAGGGGAATCGAACTTCACGGTGCTTACCGTCAAGAACTACCGCCTGAAAGTGAACTTTCCCATCGTCGCCGCCGAAGTGGGCGAATCTTGGTTGTTCCACCTGTACGACGAGAAGAAAACTCCGCAGGAAATGCCCATCACCCGGTATATCGTACAAAACGTGCTGATGCCGTCGATCGTCAACGACATCGAACTGAAAATGATCGGAAAAGGTAAATACGACGACAAAAAAGATACCGCAGAAGCGTCGATGGACGGCTTCGAGACGATTCTTGTCAATGCCCGGACTTCGCTCGACAAGGGTATCCGTTTCTTCAATACCGATGTAAACCTCCGCACGGCTACCGACGCACAAGTGGTGGAAACCATCGATGATTTCGTCGCTTCCATCGCTCCGTTGTATCAAGGTATCAAGATGCCCCTTTATTGTTCGAGAGAGGTCTACATGAAATATAAGCGCGGGTACAAGGCCAAATGGGGCACGGGCAGCGGTACGGAGAAGGTACAATTCGGTGAAGACACGATCGACTTCTCGAACTGTCATCTCGAAGTGCTTGAATCGATGTATGGGTCGCCGATCGTTTTTTCCACACCCACAGAAAACTTCGTCGGCCTGCAACACAAGAATCCGCCCCAATTCATCACCGATATTCAGAAACAGGATTATATGTTGAAATATTTCTGTGAGTTCTGGCTGGGTGTCGGATTCCTGATCGGCGAAGCCGTATTCGCCATTTGCCCGACGGATTACGACCCGCAAGCAAATATCTCGGTAGACGGTTTCGACACCCGGGATAAATGGATCATCACCGAAGACGATGTACAGGAAGAAGATCCCGGGGAGGCGGACGATCCCGATACCGAAGAAACAGTATAACATGTCTTACCCATAAATTTTTTATATTATGCCTTACGTTAAAGTATCTATTCCCAAAAACGGGGACGGCGCCGGGTGCGCCGACCCGAAGTCCTCGGAAATCATCGTCATCGATGTAGAGGATATTGTTACAGAACCTACCCGCGAAGTGGGTAATGTGGAACTGGTCGGAGACATCGCCTTGAAAGAGGGTGCCGAAGCTCTTGCCATATACGCCACTTCGCCCACGATCGAGTGTACCGAAGAGACCAGCGGCGATGTCGATGCCCGTGGCGTGATGCAAGGGGTTGCCTTCGAGCACCCCGGCGACTCGAAGGACATCAAAAACTTCACCGAGGCTTTCATGAACAAAGGTGTCGTGATTCTTACCCGTTCCTGCAACGGGACAGCCAAAGGGCGTTATGTCTATTACGGGAACAAATGCAACCCGCTTTTCCTGACGACCGAACGCACCGACACGAAAGAAGCCAACAAACGGAAATTCACTTTCAAACAGGAAATCGCCGGGAAATTCCTTCCCGGGGAGTACAGTGGTGAAATACCCGACATTGCCAAAACTTCGGCGGAATTGGCTGCCGACGACACGGAAGAGGGTGCTTAACCGACACACTTATGACTGTGAAAAAAACGAACAAACAAGTCCCGGCCGTATCGACAGAAACGGTCGGGGACGTTGTGGACCAAACGCAGGAAAGACAAATTGCCGAATCTATGGAGGTTGCCGTGTCGAGCATGGAAGACCCGGAAAAAGCTCCGGAGGATTCCTCGGGAAACATCATTCCGTCTCTTGTGGAAATCGTCGTATGTGCGTTTGAAGGTACGGAAGAGCGAGTGCAAAGGATCTGGGAGAGAAACTTCCCCGGAGACTTCAAGCTGCTCTCTGTCCCGACAGAGGTTTCCATCAAGGACATCGTTGCCGAATGTATCGCCGATGAAACGGTTGCCGACGTGTTTTCGCTCGTACCGGCTAATACGTTTCCCTGCTCGGAAATATACCGGGAAGAGCTTTTCCTGCCGGTAGTCTATGTTTACGGGCATGGGAAGATGCGTTATGACCACCGACTGCCGAAATGTTTCGACAAATCGGCAGTCGTGGATTTGCTCGCCGACGACTCGATCGATGATGAAACGTTCTGCAAGATATGTGCCGATCGGTACTCTCGACCCGTGAAAGCCGGCTATTCTTTCGGGAACTTCGTCATGCCGGTATTGCGTTCTACTCCTTGTTTGAACAAAGTCGCCGAAGGTATCTTGCAATACAAATACCTTGCTTGTTCTCCGGAGGGTTTTGATGCCATCGTACCTCTCCTCGACACCACGATATTGAAGTCTTGACATGAGAGACGACATTCGTCGTTGGATAGAGTCGGGTGCCGATCTCCGGACAGGAGTTCGGTTCCTGACTCTTTTGTCTCCAAATCCCGAGCTGGCCCGACTGGTGGAACTCAATCCTCGAAGGTATATGCCTCTCCTGATACGGAAACTGAAAAAGGTATCGGGATTGGTCGAACTGCCCCGGAGCGCATATCCGGAGAAACCGCCACGTCCTCTGCGGGAGGAATGGCCGTTCCTCGCGGAAAAGGATTGCCCGAATGAGTTGAAGATACTCGCGGCCGACAAAATTACCTGTTACCGGAATTATGTCGAGGCGCATGAAAAACTCTTTTCTTGTACTTCGACAGAGGAGTGTTACGAGACGGCAAAAAATCTCATAAAAAATTTTACGCAAAATCGGAAAATCCTTTCCGAATTTACGTATTACCGGGAACACCACCGGATACTCGGCCACCACCCCATATTCGGGGAATTGAAAAAAGCGGCCGCGTTGCGCCGTTTATCGATCCCCGGGCTTTGCAGGAAACGGGACAACTTGAAAGAGTCGATATGGCGATTGAGGCATGAAATAGCGAGAGGAGACAAACCCCATTTGCAAGAAAACCGGGAAACGCTCATCTCCCAAAAGGAACGGGAACTGGACGAAGTGGAACGCATTCTCTCCGCTTATGCCTGAACTCTTCGACATCGGCGCTTTACTGAGGGCGGAATCGCCGGCCGAATCCCGTGCCGGGAAATCGACGGCTACCATCGAAAGATTCGAGGCTGTCCATACCGAAAAGATACATGGCCTGAAACAGCTGCTCGGACGACTGCCCAAGCCCGGAGAGATTTTTTTCTTGTGGACGCTCAACTCTTTCAACGCATTTACTTTTATCGCCTATACGGTAAAACATTGCGGTGTCATCGAGGAATTGCTTTTCTCGACCTACTCGCTCAACGAACGTATTTTGAACGCGCTGATCCGCAGCTATGACCGGCAGGAGATAAAACAGATATACATCTGTATTTCGGATTCGGTAAAGAGCCGTATCCCGAAAGTCAATGACCAGTTGACCGCATACGCCAAGACCCGGAACATAGAAATCGGCTACGCGTGGAACCATTCCAAAGTTACGCTTATGAGAACGGGAAAGCACAGTTTTGTCGTATGCGGGTCGGGCAACTTTTCGGAAAACGCCTTGAACGAACAATATATTTTTCTCGATAACCCTGTAATCTTCGATTTTTATGCCGACTGCCTCAGAAATCGTATTGACTGACGAACAACGGGAGACATTGATGTCGCTCGGCGCTCTCGGCTGGAACGACGATGATATCGCTGTCTTTTTCGGCTGGGATAAACGGCTCTTGCGTTCTCTGACGGCTGATCCGGATAGTGAAATCTCGGTATTGCTTCTTCGAGGTCGCCTGCAAAACCGGGCAAAAATCGAAATCCGGTTGATGAGCGACGCCATCGGAGGGAACCTTACGGCGGCGAAACAATTCAACGACATTATGCGGGATAAATCGTTCGAGGTGTCGAAACTTGATATTTTTGGTGGCCCGGCCGATGAAGGAGCATTCGAGCGCATACAGAACTATATCGCAAAGGGTTGTCCGGGAACGCTCTCGGGTAATGAACAACTGTACATCGACCTGCTTGTGATGATATACAGCCTCGACGGCCAGCATGGCAAACGGAAAACGATACGATTCCTCACTCAAAAGCCTTTCGGCTTCTCGTATGAAAAGGCTGCCGGACTGTATGCCGAGGCAACGGAAATGTTTTTCGCCAACCGCAAGGTGTCGAAAGAGGCTTTGCAGGCGAAATTTGCCGAACGTTTTGACACGTTGTACGCCTTGACGATGGCGGCTGCCAAAACGCCGAAAGATTACGAAATTGCCGGGAACCTGCTCATGCAACAGGCAAAGGTGCTACGCCTCGACCAGAACGATCCGGAGGTCTTACCCGCAGACAAATACCAAAAACAGTTCCGGCTGCTCTCGCTTACCCCCGAAACCATCGGGTTACCTCCGGCCAACCGGGACGTACTCGCCGCTCAAATCGACGAAATGCTTATCCCCGAACGGGAAAAACGCCGCTTACGCATGGAGGGTGGCATCGAAGACGTGGATATTATAGAAATTCTCGAAAATGTCTCACAGGAAGAGAGTTAATCCCGAAAAAACGGAGCTGGCCAGCGTACAATTCCAGAATCTTTTCGCGCAGCTTATCGCATTGGTCATGCCCCGCCGGTTGTTCGCCGTCCTCGGCCGGGGATCGGCCAAGACGACGGACGTGCAGGTGGAACGGCTTATCGAGGTGATGTACGACATGCCGGGCGCTCCTTGCGTGTGGGTGGCCGACACGTTCAGTAACCTCTCGGCAAATATTCTCCCGGCCGTGCTGGAAGGATTGGAACGGAAAGGTTTCAAAGAAGGGGTACATTACGTGGTGGAAAAAGAGCCGCCGACCTTTACGGAACGGGAGAAAGAAAACTTGCCCGGCTGGTTGAGACCACATTTTTGGAAACCTTTCAACCGGCTGGTATCGTACAAACGTACCATCGTCTTTTTCACCGGTATGAATATCCGCTTCGGTTCGCTCGACCGCCCGTCGACACTGGCCGGGGCTTCTTATGTTTATGTGTTTGGCGACGAAGCGAAATATTTTAAAGAGGAAAAGATCGCCAACCTGATGAAAGCCGTGCGGGGTTATCGCACCCAATACGGGAACAGCGTTTTCTACCGGGGTTGTTCTTTTACGACCGATATGCCCGATACCTCGCACGTGGGTGAAGACGACTGGATTTTAAGAGAGTGCGCCAATATGAATGTGGACGCCCTGCTTCTCGTCATCAAGACGGGACTGGTCGCCAATGAAGCCCTGCACGAGTATGTGGCGGCCAAAGAGGAGTGGTTGAAAAACAAATCGATGGAGAATCTGACTGTATGCCGGAACAAATTACGGACGGCAAATTTATGGCGGGCACGCTGGAAAGAGTTGCGTTTGCTGGATAGGGCTTCGACGTTGTTTATACAGGCTTCGAGTTATGTCAATGCCGATATTCTGACGGAAGGGTGGTTTGCCGACGCCATTGCCGCCCGATTGAACGACTTGCAGACCGCCATTCTTTCGAGACGACCTACTTTGCAAAGCGGAGACAGGTTTTATTCGGCTCTCGCGGAGCATCATTTCTACTTCGATGGTATCGACGAAGGGGCTTATGAACGTTTCGGATTGCTTGAAAAAGAGGATTGCCGGGTACTTCGGTATTTGAATCGGAAAAGACCGCTCATGCTCGGCGTGGATTTCGGTAATATGTGCAGCCTCTCGATCGCACAGGAGGATACTGTCGGCGGAGAGGGGTTCATACGCATCGTCAAATTCATGTACACGTTGGCACCGGAATATATTATGGAACTGGGACGGAAATTCCGGGACTATTTCGCTCCGATGGAGCGTAAGGTCGTGCAGCTCTATTACGACCGTGCCGGCAATTCTTATAAGAAAGTGGGACTTGACCAAGCGGGACAATTGAAAAAGGCTATCGAGTTCGATGAAAGGGGTATGCGTACCGGTTGGGTCGTTACGATGATGTCGATGAATCAAGGGAACATCGGCCAGCCGGAGGAGTATGCTTTCATGCAGGTATTCCTCGGCGGTAAAAATCCTGCATTGCCGGGAGTACTCATCGATGCTTACGCCGCCAAAATCTTAAAATTATCGCTCGAAAATGCCCGTACAATCGTGAAAAGCGGTATTGTATATAAGGATAAACGCAGCGAGAAATTGCCTATCGACCAACTGCCGAGAAGGTCGACGAATCCTTCGGATTCATTCAAATACCTTGTCATGACCAAACGTTTGCGCGCCATTGTTAGAGGAAAAGCGCCTCTTCCGCCGGCTATCGCCGACCCGCTTTTCAGGAAATAGGTATTTATATGTTTCAAGCTCCGGGAGGAGCTTTTTTATTTTCCGTTACTCTGTATATGCTCCGGGAATGCTTTACCCGTCGGCCATTTCCCGAGGGCATCGCGCCGCTCGTTTCTTCTCCATTTCTGCCGCTAAGGTACATCGGACTTTTACCCCGGACAATGAACCCCGATGTTTTTTTCCTACCGGCCGACCGGTGAAAATTTTCGCTCCTTGCCGAAATTTTTCAAAAAAACGAACGGGAACCCTTGTATCCGGGGGAAATGGGTGCTACGCGATCGTCTATGATAAAAATCCGCTGTCGTCTTGCGTCATAAAAGGTTTGCGAAACGACGCAGGACGATGTATCCCTTCGATCTTTGAAATGGCTGAGAGTAAATGACATCAGAGGTTATTTACAGAGTAACCGAAACGGTTTGAAAAAAAGGTTGCTCACTCTGCCGTCCGATATATCTGAAACCCAAGCCGAGAGGGTGAAGTTCTCGGTTAAAAATAACATTCAAAATTTTTTCATTATGGAAACAAAAAAAGAAGTAAAGAACAATGTTTCGGTCGTTAAACCCGCACCCGCGAAAACTGAAACAGCAAAAGAATCGGCTATCGTTCTCGTCAAAAATGAAACAAAAAAGGAAACAACCCCGACGCCCGAGGCCGAACAAGTAAAGGCGTTGACCGCCAAAATCGCCGAACTCGAAAAACGTTTGTCCACCGAGCCGAAAGACATCGAGAGCCGTATTGCCTACTACAAGAAAAAGCAAGAGCTTACGCAACGTTACGAGAGGTTTCTTGTACAAATCGAACGGGTGAGAAATCTTATCGAGGACGTTTCGGAACAAAATACGGAAATAGCCGACTTCGAGAATGATAAAACGGCTTATCGCCTTTGTCTCATGACACCGAGCAATTATCGGGACGACCCTGCATTCTGCGTAACGAACGCCGAACTTATCGATGATGTGTTGTGCCTGTTACTCACTCGCATGGAGGCGAAATCGAACGACCTTAAAACCGAATTGACGGCTTAATAAAAAAGTGGGGCGGTTGCCCCCGCCCCACTTAAAAAAATTCAAATCGCAAAAACAATTCAAATCTTTTCATATGGAACGCAAAAATAACAACCCGAACTCGAAAATACAAGAGAAACGACAGGTTTTGATTTCTTTATCTATCGAAGCGAGAGCTTTACGGGAAGAAAAGAAACACAAGGCAAATACAATCGAAGAGGCCGCTTTTTGGGAATCTCGTACTATCAATTACATGCTGTTACGCTTTTTCTATGGCGGTGGACGTTTCCAGACATTCAAGGAGTGGAAAACCGACGGAGCAGTTATCAAAAAAGGAGCGAAAGCTATTGTTATATGGGGACAACCGAAGAAAGGTTCTCCCACAGATATAGGCGATACGAATCTTTCCGAGGAAGAAAAGGAACTTAAAAAGTATGAGTTTTTCCCGCTTTGTTATCTTTTTTCGGAAAAAGACGTCGTCTTTCCGAATGCAAAAGAGAAAGATGTAAAAGAGGAGCATACAATCGAAAAGGAAAAAGAAATCCCCGCCGAGATTGATAACGAACTGATAAACAACCTTTAAATCTTGTGTCATGTATTTTATTGTAAACCCGAACGATTTCAAAGGTATTACTTTCGCTCTATCTGATGACGGAATACATATAAGAGAATTATTATGCGATGAATACGACGCGAAAACGCTCGACGACATTCGACGCATGGAAAAGAACCCGAACATAAAAGCCGTGAGCGAAAAACAGTACGATAAACTTTTCAAAGATTATAAGAAGTCCATGCAAAAACCATTTATCGAGACAGATAAGGAAATGACGGATTTTATAGGTCGACTTTGGTAAATAGAGGCGTCCCGTATTTGAATACGGGACGTTTTTTCTGCCGTGCAGAAAGCAGTATCGGCCGCCAGTACCTTGTCCGAAGACAAGGTATTTTTTTCTCCGGCATCAATAGAAGTTAGCCGTTGAAAAAAACGTGCCGATATGCGTTTCTCAGTCGATGCAAAAGCGTACGAACTTGTACGGCTTTTACGTTGATTGTAAAAGCTCTCGACTTTTAGTCGAGAGACATAGGTTGGTGGGATTGGTATATGGTGGGATTTCGGCACGAAAATTTTGCATTATTTAACCATATTGCCATATTTCACCTTTTTTCTCTATCTGCAATCGCACTCGATATAGAGGGCGGCTCGGGATTCGGGAAGAGATAGCCTCTCCGCTTTTTCAAAGCGGAGAGGCTATCTTGTTATTTTTTAACGGTTTAATGTATTCTTACTTCCGAAAACGACCGAAATATCGGCTTTTTGGGACGTGTAATCGGCTTTTTTCGGGAAAATATGGGGAAAATTTATAGGGTAAGGTGTTTCTTTTCTCTGAATATTCGTAACAACTCGTGATTGATGGACGGGGTGTCCTTTTTAGCCGCTTTTACAACGTATATCTTCGCTGTATGGATTTATACCGGGCTATTTCGGAGATGCGACAGCTGTCGAAAGAGAATGTTCCTTTTTCTTTCGTTTTCATGTCTTATAACTCCTCGAACAAATCGAGTGAGGGTGTGGTATATGTGCGCCGCGCCCGATTGTTGAAGCGGGAACGGATCGAGCATCATAAACATGCCGAGTTCGTCGAGGCTTATATCGATCTTGAAACGATGCAATGCCGTCGTTTTTACCAGCCGTTGCTGATGTTTTTCAACGGGGAAAGGGTCGTTTTGCGATGATAGGGATTGGGGACGCCGGACGTGTGGGTGGAGATTCTTCACTGCGTTCAGAATGACAGAAGCCGATGCGGGGCATGAAAAGGGATTCCTCGCATTCGCTCGGAATGACAAACAGCCCAAAGAAATGGGGTTGATATTCTTCCTCCCAATGGTCGTCGGAATAACAGGAACCGGGGATACGGAGAAGGGATTCAGCGGGGCTGATTTCTGCGGCACTCGGCCAAGTGAAAAAGATTTTTCTCTTTGCTCCCGCTTGCATGAAAATTCCTCACACTCCGCTACGGCTTCGGTTCGGAATGACAAGAGGAAGAATGACAGGGCTTCGGATGATATTTAAGTATATGGATAATGGATAGAGTAGAACGTATTTCGGATCATGCTTTTGCGCTGCATACGACGGACGGCCGGGTGTTTACCTTGTCGAACCGTCCTCAGGCGCCGATGGATTCGCTTTTGTGGCAGTCGTATTCCCGGAACTGGGAGCTGTACCCGCACCAAGTGGGGGGCTACCGGGTGATTCCTTACGGGCACGATAATTTGCTGCCTTCGCAACTGAGGGATGTGGTGAATGACAACAACCTCGCCCCGGGCATCATAGAGCGGCAAATGGGGCTTTTGTTTGGTCAGGGGGTGTTCTTGAACGAACTGGGGTATGTGAACGGGGAGATCACGCGTTTGTGGAAGGAGGACCGGGAGATACAGGGGTGGCTCGACGACTGGGATTATATCGACTACATCAAGCGGGCGATGACGGATTATTTGTACTTGAAAGGTTTTTTCGATGTGAAGTATCTGGAACGGGGTCGCCGCATAGGACGGCCGGCGAGGATCGCTTTTCTGAAACATATCCCGGCGAAGAACGCGCGTCTTGAATGGACGGACAGCAGGGACCCAGAGGATGTGCGGCATATTCTCGTGGGGGACTTCGAACATGGCTGCCTGAATACGGGTATCCGTCGTTATCCGGTGTATGACCGACGAAATCCGGGGCGGTACGGCACGGCGGCTTCTTATAATTGTTCTTATACTTTCTCGCGGGATTTTTATTCGGTGCCGTCTTATTGGGGTGCGCTGCGCTGGATCGTGCGGGGTTCGGAGATACCGACGATTTTCAAATATGTAACGGACAACGGGCTGAACCTTGCTTACCACGTGCATTCGCCGGCGGGTTACTGGGAGCGGAAGCGGGAGGTTCTGAAAGAGCTTCACCCGGAATGGACGGCTTCGGGGGTAGAAAAGGCGATTTCGGAGTTGAGCGAGACGTTCCTGCAAAGCCTGACGGAGGTACTGTCGGGGAAAGAGAATGCGGGGAAGTTTTTCCATACGGTGGATGTGCCGGACGAGGCGACGGGAACGGTATATACGTGGAAAATCGAGGCGATAGACCAAAAGATAAAGGATTTTGTGGATTCGCAGCTGCGGATTTCGGAGGCTTCGTCGTCGGCCATCACTTCGGGCATGGGGCTGCACCCGTCGCTGTCGAATGTGATGGTGAACGGGAAGCTGGCTTCGGGATCGGAGCTGTTGTATGCGTTCAAATTATACCTACTTTCGGACACGGAGATCGCATCGAACGTGATTCTGGGGAGTATCAATCAGGCGATCGCTTTCAACTTCCCGGGGACACGACTGAGACTGGGCTTTTATCACCAGAGCGTGAAGAGCGAGGAACAGTTGTCGTCGGGGGACAGGGTACGGAACTCATGAGGGTGGCTTGTTGCTCCTTTCCCGTCCGGGTGTGCGGGTGCGTTATGGGTGGGGATTCTTCTCTGCATTCAGAATGACAAATGAGATTCCTCGTCGCTTCGCTCGCTCGGAATGACAAGTGGACGGAGAAATGGGGTTGAGATTCTTCACTGCGCTTACGCTTCGTTCAGAATGACATGGGGTCGGAATAACAATTTTAAAGGTTATCGGATATGATTTTCAACAGAAAGGGCGATGGTGCGGCCGAACTGCACCGGCTGACGGGGCTGTATTATGCAGCCAACAGTTTCGACGTGATTGCGACGGAAATAGAGTTCGCCACGCGCGAGGTGGCTTTGCTTGTGGGTGAGGGTGTGGTAGCTCGTGCGGAACGGCATTATCTCTCGGATGAGTATAACCCGAATTCGGGTCTTGGGGAAGATCTTCTGGTGCGTCGGGTGCAACTGCCCATCGCTTGCCTCGCTGTGGCACGCCATGCGGGTCAGACGCTGGTCTCGCACGAAGACGCGGGCCGTAAGGCGAAGAGGGACGATAACGAGACTTTACCGTGGGAATGGATGATAGACCGGGACGACCGGGCCTTGCGGGAAAAGTATTGCCGGGCACTGGACGCGCTGTATGCTTTTCTGGAAGGGAATGACTTCGAGGAGTGGAACGGGTCTCCGGTGCGGAGGCTTCGGGAGGAGTGCATCGTGAAGTCGCTCGGGGATTTTGAGACAGTGTATCCGATCGACCACTCTTATTATACTTATTTCCTGCTTTTGCCGCTGATCGTAGAGTGCCAGCAGCTGACGGTAAGGCCGTCCGTAGGTGAAAAATGGGAGGATCTCGTTTCGGGAAACGGGACGGGGGATTCCTCACATACGTTCGGAATGACAGAGGGTGGAGATTCCTCGTCGCCTCGCTCGCTTGGAATGACAGAGAGTCGGAATGGTAATGAGGGGCTTTTACGGCTGGCCGTGCGGGTTGCGGTACTGCTGGCGGTAGCTACGGCTGTGGAGCGTTGGTCGTTGGAGGTGTTCCCTCTCTCGATCGCCCGGCGGTTCAACCCGACTTATCAGGGAAACCGGGCTTCGGACAAGGCATCGACGGCTGAAATGGAGTGGGCCGTAGGCAAACTGAGGCGACAGGCCGATGAAGCGCTGAATGAGTTGTTATCGGCGGTGAACGGGGGCGGGAATCCTTACGAGGGTTATCCGCTTCTGCCCCGGAATGACCATCGGAATAAGTTTTTCAATGCGGGATAGTGATCATTCCCACCGGGCAATGAGGCTATTGGGACGGAGATTCAGCGGGGCTGATTTTCTGAGTTCAGAATGACAAGGGAATGGCAGTGATTATAAATTATAAATGATATGACGACAATAACATTCGGAAACGGAACGGTACGGGAAATTCCTTCGTCGTGGGAGGAACTGACGGCGAAAGAGATACGCTGGGTCGTGAAAATGTATTACCGGTGTGCAGCCGAGGGGAAATCCCTGCTGGAATTTAATATAAGGGTGTTGTTTTATTTTCTCGGTATCGGGCGTAACTGGCGGAGCATCGTGTGGGAGCGTCTGCACCCAGAGGCGGCGAAAGACCGAGACGCGAACATTTATATGTTGTGCGAGCGGTGTCTGGGCTGGCTTTTTTCCGAGGGGGAGGGTGGCGGACTGGCTTTTTCGTCGCTTGTGAATGCTTTACCGACATTCCGGACGGGTTTCTTCGGGCGGAAATGGATAGGGCCGGCGGACGGGCTGACGGATATTTCTTTCGGGGAATTCAGGAGGGCGGCTACGGCCTTGAATGCTTTTTTCAAATCGCAGAACCCGGACGATCTCGACGAGTGCATCGCTTTCTTGTACCGGCCGAGGGGAAGAAAGGTGAACAAGTCGGGCCGGAGGGTACGAGGGGTTACTCCGGAGGGGCTTGTGCGGGACAAACGCTGTGTCGCCCGACTGGCGGCGTGGAAGAAAGGGCTTATCGCCTTGTGGTTTGCGGCTTGTGTGAAGTTTGTGCAGTCGGCAACGATATGTGTCGACGGGGAGGATATAGATATGGGACGGCTTTACTCGGGCGAGGGAACGGTGAAGGGGGAGTTTGCCTTTTCGTGGAACGACTTGCTTATCGAGGTGGCGAAGGAACAGAGCATCGGGTCGATGGAACGGGTGGACGAGGAACCTCTCTACTCGGTCTTTGTGATCATGTGGCACAATTATAAGGAGAGGAAGCGTATGGAACGGCCTTCTTCGGAGAGAAATGTATAACAACTAAAAACGGGATATTATGAGAAAGAGACTGGAAAGAATAAGTATGTTGATGGGGTATCTGCGGGATTTTGCCGTAGAGGGGCTTCCGGCTCCTATCTTGGGGGTAAACAACGAACAGACGACGAATGCTCTGGTGTCGAAAACGGGGCCGCAGCTGGTGGCGGCTTATCCGGAGGTGAACCATACGGGGAACTCGGATTGTTATGTGGAGACGTTGCAGAGCGTCTTTTTCGTGCTGGACAAATCGCTGGGAGCGGCCCGCACGGACGAGTCGGAGTTTGAGCAATATATGGGGCTGATGGAGCTTGCCGAGGCGGTATTGACGAAGATAGAACGGGATACGTCGGAGGGATTTTGCTCTCCTCTGGGCGGCTTGACGCTGATGACGGCGAAGATTGTCCCGGAAGGGTCGATCTTCGGCGGGTGGTGCGGGTACTCGATAGAGGTAACGATGAAATAAAGAGGCAAAATATTTACTTCTTTGGATTATTTGCTACTTTTGCAAGTGTGGTTCTTAGGTTCGTGTACTTTACTATGAACGCAAACTCAGATTACGCTATCAATATAGAAAATGGAAAAGAAAACTATTAATCGAATTATCCGCAAAAGTACGAATTGTAGAGTACGATATGGATTACCCATTAATTTTAAAACTCTTGAAATAAATATTTTTTATAACGGAATTAGATATGTATATGAGGTTGACTCTCAATACCTGTCATTAAAAACGGATTCTGTACATTTTTATCCTCGTATAAGCAACGGTTCATTGGAAATCAGTTGGGTTAAATGGATTTCCGATCACATTAAACTCATTCAAAAAATAGATTGATGGATATAACAAGTTTTGCATTTCATGAATGGACTACGATCACAACTATATTGTTGTCTGTAATCGCTATTATTATTTCTATATGGTCTTCTCGGCAAACGGCAAAACAAACTCACAAACAAATTGAATCAATAAAGGATTTATCACGAATACAAATCGAGTCGACAATCATATCGTTGGAAACTGAATTATTCAATACTGAATTTGATCAACAAGATACCGATGATGAACTGTTTCTAATTCAGCAAGAATTGAATAAAATCCGACAAAATCCTATCAAAAATGAGCGGACTTTAAAAGATCTCGAAATCAAATTTAAGAAATTAACAATAGAAACAAATTATCTAAATAATTGGAGATTGAAAATAATAGACTACCAGTTTCGACTCTTGCACGCAAAAATGGCATTAAAATAAAATATCTTATTCCTATTTCTGAGTGTAGCGAAAAGATCGTTTATCTCTGTCGTTTTTGTGTTTTATCTGAATAAAATAGATTTATAATTTGCATTTATGAGGCATGTGTACTATTTTTGTACATCAATCTTAAATTTGTAATATGAAAAAGGTTCTATTTTTATTCATTGCATTAATCTCTTTAATGAGCTGTGAGTACGAAGTTACTTTGGGATCAGCCGGCATTATTGCAGACGATTTTGTTAAAGAACGGCTTAATTTTCCGGCGGAAGCAGAGTTTGAATGGTCTTATGTAGGAGATGTTACTTCTGATTCAACGTTTACGGTTTACAATCAATTCACTGCCAAAAATGCTTTCGGGGTCAGATCGACTTATGTTTACAAGGCCAAGATGGTTTATCTCGGTGGCGAATGGACTGATATAAATAATTGGACATACACTTTGCTACTTATTGAAAATTCCTCTACCAGAAAACAAGCCATGTATTTTTCTCCTAACGATAAATAAATGATATAT
>ERZ779885.191-NODE-191-length-72143-cov-6.166075_pt1 | contig 72143 bp, 58 predicted proteins | sample MGYA00511554_ERZ779885 | MGnify/ENA primary metagenome ERZ779885 (study PRJEB29588, sample SAMEA2160998) | human gut metagenome | biome: human gut; feature: human-associated habitat; material: faeces | place: Denmark | collected 2008/2010 ... | reverse complement strand
GCGCTTCTTTTGTCCATCAGGGCCTGAAGAAAACGAAGGGCCTCAATGGGACATTTTTCTGCGCCTCCTCCACAGAAGGGGGGCCAGTCCTGCCAGGGCCAGGGCGGCGCTTCCGGGTTCCGGCACCTGGGCGAAAAGCATGGCGGAATTGGCCTGAAGATCCATGGACATGGCCGCGTCGTACAGAACGCCGTCGTTCAGGAATTTGATATTGTCCAGGCTGGCAGGTATCTCTGTCAGGGAGAGTGTGTAATTGGTTGTTCCCGTGATGTCCACGACGACCGCATCTGCGGTGAGCCCCTGAAGCGTCAGGGAGGCGTGTTCCCCCAGAATAAGCGTGGTCAGGTCAGAGGTTCCGTTCAGGATAAGGCTGCTTCCCGCCTCAATGGTTACGGTGAGCGCCCCGCCCAGGGAATCCAGTGAGGTGCGGGTCTGGTTGACGGCGGAGATATGGGTGAAGTCACTCAGGGAAGCCAGGAGGCTGTCCACGGTTACATGGTCCAGCACCAGGCTCCTGTCTCCGCTTACGTTGGTTCCTCCGCTGATGTTTCCGGCGTATTTGTCAAAGCCGTAGGCCGTCGTTCCTGAGGAAAGATTCTGGATGCGTACGGTGGAGTTTCCCTCCACCGTTCCGCCGGAACCGCCGCCGGAGATGCTGCCCCAGGAGCTCCCGTTATAAAGCGTGGCCGTGTTTCCGGTGATGGTGACGGACGTGTCCCCCTGAATGGAACCCGCCTTGCCTCCGGCGTAGACGTCCCCTTTAACCAGGCCTCCTGTCAAGCAAACCGAGCTTCCTGCCAGGATGGAGCCGCCCTGGCCCGCGCCGTAAACGGAACCGCTGATAACGCCGCCTGTGACGGTGACGTTGGCGCCGCCGGAAATGGAGCCTGTCAGGCCGCCGCCCATAACATTTCCGGTGACGGAGCCGCCGTTGATGTAAACATGCGTGTTTCCTCCAATGGTGGTGGTTCCGGTTCTGGCATTTGCGAAGATGCCGCCCATGATTTGATGGTTGAAGGAGCCGGAGTTGACCACAATGTCCACATTCCCCTGGATATCCGTGGCATAGGAGCCGACCACAGAGGAGGAATTACTGCTGGTAAAGGTGCCGAAGGAGGCGTTTTCCGCAGAGAATTCCAGATAAACGTTTCCGGTGACGCCGGCGGCGTTCACGGCTCCGAAGACCGTGCTTCCGCCTGTGGCGGCATCCGTGAAACGGAGGAAGGTGTTCCCGTTGAGCGTGCCGGAAGCTCCGTGAGCTCCGTACCAGGCGGAGGCTTGTCCCTCCTTGGAGATGGTCAGCCAGACGTCTCCCGTGTAGTTGCCGCTGTTCGCATAAATATGAGTGGCGTTTCCGGAGGTAATGGAGACGTTTACGGAATTCCCCGTTCCCCCTGCGGAGGAATCCGCCTGGGAGCGGGCATTAAAGGTACCGGAGCCGGCCAAATTATCAGCGGTTTTGGTGAATCCCTCCGTTTTCCACTCAATATTGCCTTCCGGTGTTCCACCCTGGGTGAAGGAGCCGGAAGAAATAAAAGACTTTTCCGCGTTAAGCATTCCGGAAGTGGCAGGGGCATAGGAACCCGTGCCGTCCAGGGCCAGGTCGTGCAGAACAGCGGTTCCGCTGCCGTTGTATTGAATGGTGAGGCCGTTGCAGCCGGAGCCGGAGGTAACGGAAAGCGCTTCCCCAATCAGCATGTCTCCCAGCCAGACGTAATAGCCGCCTTTCAGTCCTTCCATATCATTGCCGCAGATATATGCCATACGCAGGTTTTCCGCATTGGCGGACATGTCCAGGGAATACAGAATGGCATCGCCCCATTTGATGTAGGCCTCATTAATATTGAGCGTGCCGTAAAAGGAGCTGTTCCCCAGGCTGATGCTGAAATCGGAGGCAGTATCCCATCCGTCTGCTGCGCCGTTTCCCAGAACCAGGTTGCAATCAAAGGTGAAGCCGTTCTGCAGCTCCGTCCCTTCCGCCCAGGAATAGGAAATGGAGCTTTCCCCGGATTGCCCCAGGCTGATGCCGTTCTCGTCCACAGTAACGTTGGCGAGGGAAAACCCTTTATTTTCCAACTGGCTGTTCGAGCTCCATGCGGGGGATTGCCCGCCCTGGTGAAAATTGATGGCCAGGCCGCCGGCGTCTTTTCTTTCCTGTCCGGCGGTGCGCCCCGCATAGCCCATGGCCCTGGCGATATTGCCGGCCATAAGCAGATCTCCTTGGGCATTGGGATGGAGGCCGTCGCTGCCGGGGTTGTTGAACATGGAGCTCACGCCGTAGAACGGCGTGGAGGATGTTACGTCAATGATGCCGGCATTGATGTCAATGACCGTGACGTTCTGCCTGCCATTCCCCCATGTTTTCAGACGATCATTGTAATCAGACACGGCCTGGTGGGTGGCGTCCGAATTGCCGTTGGAATGCCGGGTCCAGCAGGGAATGGTAAGGATGATGACATTCGCATGTTCATTGGCCTGGAACATGGCCTCCACGATGGTGTCCATATCGTTCAGGAGGTTTTGGGAAACGGAGTCAAGGCGGTCCGCCAGCGTGGCGTTGTTTCCGTCGGAAAGGAGATCGTTGGTGCCGATCATCATGAAAAAGGTATCCGGCGTATTGTCCCCGGTGAATGTCTGGCCTGAATAGGCGCTTCCGTTTGCCTTGGTGCCGGAAAGCCCCAGCCAGTTGTAAATGTTGGAGCCGTCAAACCTGCTTCCGCTGCTCCTGCCGGATATTTCCCAGGCCCTGGCGCTTGCCTGGGAGGAATGTTCATTGTTGAATACCTGGCCCCCGTAGGAGGTGCCCGCAGTAACGCCCCCGGAATAATTGCCGGTTTTGACTCCTTCCGCCTGGTAGGAAATACCGTTGTCTGTAAATATTTTATGGAGGGCCCAGCGGTAGGAGGCGCTGTTGACCCCGTGGGTGATGGAGTCCCCCACGTACATGACGTTTCCCAGTTCCGTGCCCGCCGGGGCGGCGGTTGCTGCGGGAAATGCCGCCGCCAAGGCGGCCAGGAGGGGGAGAGGGAGCCGGATTTTCATCAGAGCGTCAAGGAAAAATGAAAAGGATATTTGAAAAAGAGTTAAGAAAACGTCCATCCCTGAACGGAGCAGGAATGGACGCGGTAAGGAAAAAGTCAGGCCCTGCGGCGGCGCATCAGAAAGATACCCAGCCCCAGCAGGCCGAGAGAGGCCGCAGCCGGTTCCGGAACGGCGCTCAGGGCATATTCCCTCATCTGGTTTTCTGTCAAAACGGCCGTGTACAGGTCAAAATTATTCAAGGTGTATTTTCCCGTGATTCCGTTCGGAGCGCTCCATGTGTTTCCGGAGGTGTCTTTGGCGGAAAAATTGATCTGGGTCATGTTTTGGTTGCTGAAGGAAGCGCCGCTGCTCAATGTGGTCAGTGTGGTCAGTGTGGATGTGTCGTTGCCCAGCATGGCGGAGATAGAGACATTCCCTGCATTGAATGTGTAAAACAGGGTCAGAGGCTTGCTGGCGGAATAATCGGAAAACGTTTGTGTTTTCCAGGGGGAGGAGGAATTGTTGCCTCCATTGTAAGCAAAACCTCCGGCACACAGGGTGAGATCTCCTGACTCTGAAAGTTGAAACCCCAACCCTTCCAGATTTTTGTAAGAGCCGGTATTATAGGTAAACAGCAATCCTACATTTGACTCTGAAGTGCTTCCCAGACCGGAAATCGTGAAAGCCATTGTCCAGTTGGCGGTGCTGTTTACGCCAATAGTCGTGGGGGAGGATACAGTCAACGCATCGCCGGAGGTTCCGTCATAGACGGTGGAATCTTTTGAATAAGCCGCGTCCAGGCCGTCGATGGAAGCCCCGAAGGACAGGCTGCTTCCCATGGCGGCGATCAGGAGGGCAAGATATTTAGTCTTCATGTCAGTTGTCGCAACAGTTGGTAGAAATGCCCTTGCATAAAGGGATTCCGCTTTTTATCGGATTCCTAATCCGTTTGCGGCATCCTGCCCTTCCAACAGGGGTAAAGGCAGGAAAATCATGGCAAAAGAAATGGACCGGAAAAGACCAGTGCCCGGCAATACTAATGAAAGTTAATGCATTACATCAAATAACACATTTATCATCAATATTTTTAATTGTTGGCGGATTAGGAATCCGGCAGGAGGTTGAACATCAGGGATAAAAAAGCAGGAGATGCCTTGCCTTATTGGAAATGATGGAATATCGGGAGCAACGGTCATTCATTCCTGAAAAACGAAATGAAATTGTTCCGCGGCCTGTTGACCGTGAGTGGGCGGAAATTGAATCGATTCCGACATGGCCTCCGTTTCTGCGGGGAAAGAAGAGAGGGGGGCAGCTGGAGACCTTGTACTTTCCGGATGTGAGGAAGAACAGGAGAAAGGGCCTCTCCGTTGGGAATTCCGTTCCCGGCCCGCGGTTCCTGCGGCCGGGTGAAGGAGGCCCGCAGTTTCCGGACAGGACGGGGAGGCAGTTGGAGAACCGGCGTTTTCCCCAGGGCCGGAAAACAAATCCTCCGGCAAGCCGTACTTGCCGGAGGATGAAAAAACAGTCAGGAAAATTCCCTGTTTTAAGGGGCGCGTTTTACTGCCTGGCAGGGCCGTCCATGATAGCCTTGTGGCTCATGTTCCAGCCGCCGCCCAGGGCCGTGTACAGGGAAACCAGCGTGCTGGCGTGCTGGTAATAATACTGTGAAAGCTGAATCTGAGCGGGGTACAGGTTCTGTTGGGCGTACAATACTTCAATGTAATTGGAAAGGCCCGTGCGGTAGCGTTCAAAGGAGAGTTTCACCGCCGTGTGGTAGGCTTCCACGGCCTCGGACTGGGTGGCGGTGATGCTGCGCAGCTTGTCCCTCTGGATAAGCGTGCTGGAAACTTCCGCCAGGGCATTGAGAACCGTTTGTTCATAATCGTTTCTGGCCGCCAGGAATGCGGCCTTGGCCGCCTTTTCGGAAGCCGTCAGCTTGCCCGCCTGGAAGAGGGGGCCGGTCAGATTGGCTCCCAGCCCCCAGCCGCCGCGGCGCCCCTGCACGTGGCGCAGATCCGCGGAGGCGAGGCCGCCCGCCGCCGTCAGGGAGATGGTCGGGAAGTAATTGGCAATGGCCACGCCCACTTCCGCATTGGCGGCGCGCAGCTGGTATTCGCTCTGGCGGACGTCAGGCCTTCTGGAAAGGATGTAGGCCGGAATGCCGGCGGGAACCTTGACGTTATAGGCGATGTCCCGGGTGCTGCCGGAACGGCGGATATGGCCGGGAGCGCGGCCGGCTAGGACGGGGACTGCATTTTCCAGATTGGCAATTTGCACCTGAATGGCAGGAATCTGGGCCTGGGAGGAGGCCAGAGCCGCCTTGGCGGAAGCCACCTGAAGCCTGTCGCCTACCTGGCCTTCAAGCTGTTCGTCAAACAGGCGCAGGCTTTCGGAATAGGATTCCACGGATTTCTGCACGATGGCAAGCTGTTCGTCCAGCTGGAGGAGCTGGAGGTAGGAGTCCGCCACCTGGCGGAGCAGGGAAAGCATGAGCGCGCGCTGGCCTTCTTCGGAAGCCAGATAATCCGCGCGGGCCGCTTCCGTCATCCGGCGCGTTTTGCCCCAGATATCCAGTTCCCATGAAATGCCGGCATCAATCGCTCCAGGCGTCAATGTGGTTCCGGTAGTCTGGGCAATGCTGCCGCCGGTATAGTTGGAGCCTTTGCTGACGGAGCCGGAATAATCCGCCCACGGGAAGAGCGGGGCCTCCGTGATGGTGATGTACTGGCGTGCCTTTTCCACGCGCGCCATGGTAGCTTTCAAATCGCGGTTGTTATTGTAGGTGTCCGTCAGGAGGTCCTGAAGGTCCTTGTTTTTGAAAACTTTCCACCAGGGAAGGTCCGCAATGGATTCCGTCGCTGCAGGGGCTCCCCTGAATGCCGCGGGCATGGGCATGTCCACCGGTTTGAAGTCGGGGCCCATCATGCAGGAGGAGGCGGCAAAAGCCGTTCCCAGCAGGATGGCGCGTGTGATGTATGGGTTTGTTCGCATATGCGTTTAGTCTGTTTTTAGATGGTTGCAGGGGCGGTTTTACCCTTTTAATGATTCATGGGCTTCGTGGAACAGGTGTTTGCGGGCGATGATTTCGTCCGGGTCTTCCGTTTCCACCGTCTTCCGGGCGATGCGTACGCGGAAGAGCTTCATGATGAAGTAGAAGGAGCACGGAATCAGGAAAATGCCCACGACCGTCGCCATCGTCATCCCGGCAATGACCACGATTCCGATGATATTGCGGGAATAAGCGCCGGAACCGGAGGCCAGCGCCAGCGGAACGCAGCCCAGAATGAAAGCGAAGGATGTCATCAGGATGGGGCGCAGGCGGATTCTTGCGGCGGAAAGCGTCGCTTCCATCAGCGTTTTGCCGCGTTCCATTTCAATGACGGCGAATTCCACAATCAGAATGGCATTCTTGGCCGCCAGGCCGATGAGCATCACCAGGCCGATTTGCGCGTACAGGTTCAATTCATAACCGAACCAGTACAGGCCCAGGAACGCGCCGAGGGCAGCGATGGGCACCGTCATGAAGATGCTGAGGGGCAGGGACCACCGTTCATACAGGGCCGCCAGAATCAAGAAGACAAAGACGGATGAGAGCAGGAAAATCTGCACGATGCCGATACCGTTCTGGATTTTTTGTTCCTGGTAGCTCATGTCCGCATAGCTGTAGCCCATGTCGGAAGGCATGCTGGCTTCAAAGGTTTTTTCCAGCGCCTCCATGGCCTGGGAGTTGGAGTAGCCCTGGGCGGGCGTGACCATGAGCTTGGATGAGTTGTACAGGTTCTGGCGCAGCAGGAATTCCGGCCCTTTGATATCCGTGATTTTCACGAGGGTGGAGAGGGGGACGGAGCTTCCCGTGTTGTTCTTCACATAGAAGTTTTTGAGCATGTCCGTTCCGGTGCGGTCACTGCCCTGCGCCTGGATGTACACTTGCCACTGCTGGCCGTAAAGGGTGATGTAGTTGATGAACAGGGAACCCATGTAGGCCTGGAGCAGGCTGTTGGCTTCACTGATGCTGACGCCCAGCGTGGCGCATTTTTCTTCATCCAGCCGCACATCTTTCTGTTCCACGGCGAAGGACATCACGCTGCGCACGCCGCCGTTGTTGTTCGGGTCGAATATCGGAAGCTTGTTCGCTTCCTTCACAAAGATGTCCGTTTGTTCCGCCAGGTATTCCGTGCCCTTGCCGTCGCGGTCTTCCAGCATGAAGGTGACGCCGTTGGCGGAACCTACCCCCGCAATGGCCGGAGGCTGGAAGCACATGGTGATGCCTTCGGAAACTTTCGTGGTCAGCAGGGCGTTCAGCTGGGCGGTGACCGCCTGGGCGCTCTGGTCCGGATTGGGGCGTTCCTCCCAGGGCTTGAGCATGACGAAGAAGAAGGCGTTGTTCGTGCTCTGCACGCCCGTCAGCAGGCTGAAGCCGGAGATGGCAATCACGTCTTTTACGTTCGGGTTCTGGCGGATGAGTTCGGAAACTTTGTCCGCGGCGGCCGTAGTCAGCTGGAGGGAACGGGCTTCCGGCATGATCAGGGCCGCGAACAGGTAGCCCTGGTCTTCGTCCGGCAGGAAGCCGTTGGGGATTTTCTTGGCTACGGGGACAATCGCGTAGGCGATCAGAGCCAGCAGCGGAATGGAGATGATGAGCTTGCGGGTCAGGAAGTGGCACACTTTGGTGTAGCCGTTGGCCGTGGCGTCATAACTGCGGTTGAAAACGCGGTAGAAGAATTTCAGCGGGCCGCCCTTGGTCGGGTCCTTGGGTTTGAGCAGAATGGCGGACAGAGCCGGGGAGAGCGTCAGCGCGTTGAACGCGGAAATGAGCATGGAAATGGCGATGGTCACGGCAAACTGCTGGAAGAGCGTACCTGTAATGCCCGGCAGCAGCAGGGAGGGCAGGAACACCGCCGCCAGCACCAGGGCGATGGCGATGACGGGACCGGATACTTCCTCCATGGCGGCGAAAGCCGCCTGGCGGGGCGTGAGGCCGCGCTCCATGTGGGATTCCACGGCTTCCACCACCACAATGGCGTCATCCACCACCAGGCCGATGGCCAGCACCATGCCCATGAGGCAGATGGTATTCAACGTGAAGCCCAGGAGCGGAAACAGCGCGAAGGTGGCGATGATGGAAACCGGAACGGCGATGGCCGGAATCAGCGTGGCGCGCCAGCCTTGCAGGAAGACGAACACCACCAGAACCACCAGCAGGAGGGCTTCCACCAGCGTGTGCTCAATTTCCTCAATGGAGGCGCGCACGGCCAGCGTGGTGTCCAGCGTCAGGTTGTATTCCATTCCGGCGGGGAAGCTGCGGGAGCGGTCTTCAAAGAGCTTGACCAGGGCGTCCACCGTGTTGATGGCGTTGGAGCCGGGGGCGGCGTACACGGCGATGGCGCCGGAATCCCTGCCGTTGTATTTGCTGGATACGTTGTAAGTCTGGGAACCCAGCTCCACCTTGGCGATGTCTTTCAGGTAAAGAAGCTTGTTCCCGTCCGCACGGATGATGATGTTGCCGAATTCCTCAGCCGTCTGAAGGCGTCCCTTGGTCTGGATGCTGTATGTGAATTCCGTTCCGGGAGGGGCCGGCTCCGCGCCGATCTGGCCGCCGGGAATCACGGTGTTCTGCGCCTGGATGGCGGATTGGACTTCTCCCACGGAGATGTTCTGGGCGGCCATTTTGGTAGTGTCCAGCCAGATGCGCATGGCGTAGCGGCCTGCGCCGAACACCTGCACGTCGCCCACGCCGGGAACGCGTTTCACGGGGTCCACCAGGCTCACGTAGGCATAGTTGCTCAGGAAGATGGCGTTCAGGCTGTCATCCGGAGAATACAGGTTGATTACGGCCAGCGGGCTGCCTGTGGACTGCGTGATGGTGATGCCCATCTGGGAGACCTCCGCGGGAATCTGGGCGGTGGCCTGCCCGTAGCGCATGTAGGCCAGCGTCTGGTCCATGTTGGGGTCCGTGCCAACTTCAAAGACGATGCTCAGGGAGCAGATGCCGTTGTTGGCGTTGGTGGAAGTCATGTAATCCATCCCCACGACGCCGGAAATGGACTGCTCAATGGGGGAGGCTACAGAATTGGCCACCGTCTCCGCATTCGCGCCCGGGTAGGTCGCCTGCATCTTGATGGTGGGCGGGACGATGTTCGGATACTGCTCAATGGGCAGCCCCATCAGGGACAGGCCGCCGAGCAGGATCATCACGATCGAGATGACGATGGCAATGGTCGGGTGTTTGATGAAGAAGCTGGACATGGCGTTAAATCATGAAAATGCGCGGGAAAAGGGAAGATGGTAGGTCTCCGGATAAGGGAGGTTACTTGGAGGACGGCTGGGCTTCTCCATCCTTCATGCCTTCTGGCGTCCTGGCCTTTTCAAAGGACTGGGCCCCTATGGAGGGCATGACGGGCTGGGAAACTACGGGCTTGTAGGGAAGCGGCTTGACGGGGGCTTGTCCCTGCACCTTGGCCGCCTGCATGATTCCCTCCACCACGATGGGGCTGTCCTTCGTGAAGGTGGAGTGCGGCATGGGAATGATGTTGATTACCTGCATGCCGTCAACAACGGGGCCGAGGTTGACGACCTGCATGTGGGGAATGTTCTTGTCATCCAGGTAAATGATGAATTTGGCGCTCTGGGCGGACAGAATGGCGCGCGGAGGCACCAGCGCGGCGTTTTCCAGCGTTTTCACCGTGGCGCGGACGCGGACGAACATGCCGGGCCGCAGCGTCAGGTTCGGATTGGGAATGTGCCCGACGATGTTGATGGTACCGGTCTGGGCATCCACATTCCTGTCAATGGCCACGGGTTCGCCCTGCATGGGATATTCCGTGCCGTTGGCAAGAATCACGTCAAATTTGAGGTGCTTCTGCCTGGTCAGATTATTGTCCATGGAGTTCAGGAAGTCCCGTTCGCTTACGGAGAAATCCACCCGAATGGGGTCAATGGAGGAAATGGTGGTCAGCGGTGTGGGGCTGGAGGGCGTCAGCAGGTTGCCGATGGAAGGGGTTGCCAGGCCGGCCAGGCCGGAAATGGGGGCTGTAATGGTGGTGAATTTAAGATTGATTTTTGCTTCATCCACCTGGGCCTTTGCCGTGGCGATGGCGGCTTCCGTTTCCTGGACCTGCTGCAGGGCGTCGTCCAGCTGCTTGCGGCTGACGGAGCCGGTTTTCACCAGCGGGGTGTAGCGTTCCACGTCCAGCTTGTATTTTTTCAGCGTGGCTTCATATTGTTCCAGTCTCCCCTGGGCCTGGTCCAGCGTTGCCTGGAACGGGCGGGGATCAATCTGGAAAAGCACCTGGCCCTTCTTGACATAAGCGCCGTCCCGGTAATCCTTGGAAAGAAGGTATCCCGTCACCTGGGAGCGGATTTCGGCATCTTCCGTGCCGCGCAGGGTGCCCACCCATTCCTGCCTGATGGGAACATCCTTCGTGACCAGTTTGGTCACCTGCACTTCGGGAACGAGCGCCGGCGTCTGGGCTGCGGAATCCTTTTCCCCTTCACAGGAAGTTAATATCATCACCGGGGAGCAAAGGAGCAGGGTTGTTGCGGCAAACGTCAAAGGCTTATTATACATAAATGAATGCGGTTGGTTGCGGCTGGTGCCGGAAGATGCGGCAAAGCGGAAGAATTTTCTCTTCTTTTTCTTGCAAAGTCAACGCAAAGATGTGTTCTGAATTCTGCAAAATATCTGTAACATTTGCATAATGAAGGGATAATTTAATTAAACAAATGTATAATATGTGACTTGCGCCTGTACCGCGCGGAAGAGGCTGCTGCGGTTTGGGAATCCTTTATTTCAGGATGCCAGCCGCCTTTTGCGGAGCATGGCGTCCATGCGCGGCTTTCTTCCCATGAAATCCATGAACTGCCGCATGGGCGGGACAGCATAGCCTTTTTCCAGAATGGTTTTCCGGAATTTTCCTGCCGTTTCCCTGTCCGGGCCTCCGGCCTGTTCAAAGGCTTCAAAAATATCTTTGTCCAGAACTTCCGCCCATTGGTAGGAGAAATAAAAGGAGGCATAGCCCGCAGGAGAGGAAAACAAGTGACGCGCCGTGCGCAGCTTGCCGGCTCTTTTGAAATCTTTGAAATAATCCATATCTCCCGCTACGGCGGAATCCACATCATCAAGAGAGCCGGCGGAGAAGCGTTCCGGTTCCGAATGCACGGCCAGGTCCATCTTTGCGTACAGGAGCTGCCCGGCCAGCGCGAGGGCAGGCGTATTGCCGCGGGAGGCGTCCAGAGAGTTCAGCATTTCCTCCGGAATGGGGAGTCCCGTTCTTTCATGGCGCGCAAAGCTTTTCAGCACGTCCGGCCGCCAGCACCAGTTTTCCATGAATTGGGAGGGGACTTCCACAAAATCCCGCGGCACTCTGGTCCCCGCCAGGGAAGGAATGGAAACCCTGGTAAACATCAGGTGCAGCAAGTGGCCGAACTCATGGAATAAAGTCCTGACTTCCCGGTGGGACAGTGTCACCGTGTCTCCTGCCGCGGGGGGATGGATATTGAGGCAGACCATGCCCAGGCGCGGCTTGCCCGGGGTTTCCGGCGTGGACGGGCTGCCCGTATCCAGGGTGTTCATCCACGCTCCGGCCCGTTTATTGCTACGGGAGAAAAGATCCAGGTAAAAGGAACCCAGTCGGTTGCCGTTGCCGTCGTCAATCGTGAAAAAGCGTACGTCCGGATGCCATACTTCCACGGTTCCGGCGGATTCGCCTGCCGGGATGCCGGAGAGGGACTGCCGCGCCGGAACTTCCTTCACGCGGATGCCGTACAGCCGCTCCGCCAGGGAAAACAGGCCGTCCAGCACGCGGGGAAGGGGAAAGTGGCGGCGCAGCTCCTCCTGGTCCAGCCGAAAATGTTCTTCTGCCCGGAGATTGGTGTAATATGCCACGTCCCAGGGATTCAGGCGGACGTTTTCCTGCCCCGTAAGGCGGGCCTTCAGGCTGCGGAGCGTTTCCATTTCACGGAAAAAGGGGGCCTTGATCTTGTCCAGCAGCTCATTGACGAACTTCATGGCGTTTTCCCCGTTTTCCGCCATGCTCTCGCGCAGGGCGTAATCCGGGTATTCCTTATATCCGCACAAATGTGCTTTTTCACGGCGCAGGGAGAGGATTTCCCTGATGACGGGTTCCGTGTCGCATGCTCCCGTAGCCAAAGACTGGCGGTGTTCCCATAAATCTTTCCGGCATTCTTCCCTCCGGGCTTTTTCCATGACCCGGGCGGAAGCCGCGGAATCAAGCGTGAACGTCCAGCCCGGACCGGACTGGCCGGGATGGCGCTTCAGAAATTCTTCACGCGCCTGCTGCAGGGCGCTTCCGTCTATCCCTTCCAGAAGGGCGGCGTTCCGCACCGTCCAGGTCCAGGATTTCCTGGCATCCATATACAAATTGTTGAAACGCTGGCAGGCGAGCGTCAGTTCCCTGTCAATGGACTCAAGCCGTGCGCGCTTGTCCGGCGGCAGATCAGCGCCGTTATCCCGGAAGCTCTGCATGCTTAGTTCCATGTACCGTTCCTGTTCGGGGCTCAGGTTAGTTTGCCGCAGGCGTTCCTCCGCGGTTTTCAGGACTTTCCACAGGGCCTGGTCTTTCGTGACGGAGGAAAGGAAGGCGGACACGCGGGGAGCGACCGAATCCATGGCCTTGCGAAGTTCCCCGCTGTCGCACAGGCTTTTCAGGACATAAGCCTTGCACATGCCTTCCGTAAGGAGATCATTGCTTTTCTCCAGCGCTCCGAACGTATTTTCATACGTCATTTCTTCCGGACGGAGGCGGCTGATTTCCTCTATGGCTGTCCGGGTGAGGCGCATGGCTTCCTGAATATCCGGTTCCAGCTTGTCCTGGGTCAGCCGGCTCCAGCGGATGGGACGCTCCCTGTCCAGGAAAGGGTGGGCGGAAGTGGCCGCCGGGGAGGGAAGGGCCACGGAGAGGAAGAGGAAAAAGAGATGAAGAGACTGCCTGAGTAAACTCATGGCGGCCATCCTACCGGAAGCCGGTTTCTCCTTCAAGCCTTGCGCTTTTCGTGTCTGCATCAGGGGAAAAGCCGGGGCCCGGTCTTGAACGGCTTCCCGTTTGCATGTATGAATCAAGGGGATGTCCACCAAAATCTTTCTCTATGATACTACGTTGCGGGACGGCGCGCAGAGTGAAGACGTCAATTTGAGCGCGACGGACAAGGTCCGCATCGCCCGCCAGCTGGATTATCTGGGCATGGATTACATTGAGGGCGGCTGGCCCGGCGCCAATCCGGTGGAAACGGAATTTTTCAACGCCATGAGAGGTGTCGGGCTAAGGAATGCAAAGCTGGCCGCCTTTGGAAGCACGCACCATCCTTCCCATACTCCGGAGACGGACCCCACGCTGACCGCCCTGATATCCAGCGGTGCGCGGGTGGCCGCGGTTTTTGGGAAATCCTGCCCCCGCCATGTGGAAGTGGCCCTGGGCATTTCCCGGGAACGCAATCTGGAAATCATCGGCAATTCCATTTCCTTCCTTAAGAAAAATATGGAAGAAGCCTTTTTTGACGCAGAACACTTTTTTGACGGCTTCAAGCGGGATCAGGAATACGCCCTGGCTGTGCTCCGGACAGCCTGGGAACATGGAGCGGACTGCCTGGTGCTGTGCGATACCAACGGAGGCACCATGCCGGAGGAAATCAGCTCCATTATCAGGACGGTCAGGGAACGCCTGCCGCATGCCCTTCTGGGCATCCACGCCCACAATGACTGTGAACTGGCCGTCGCCAACAGCCTGGCCGCGGTAAACAGCGGAGCCATCCAGGTGCAGGGGACCGTGAACGGTATCGGGGAGCGTTGCGGAAATGCCAATCTTTGTTCCGTCATCCCCAACCTCCAGGTGAAGATGAAAGGCTTTTCCTGCCTCAGCGGCGCCTCCCTGACGCGGCTCAAATCCACTGCCGCCTTTGTCTCGGAAGTATCCAATCTGGCGCCTTTCCGGCGGCAGCCCTTCGTGGGGAACGCCGCTTTCGCCCACAAGGGCGGAGTGCATGTCAGCGCGATTATGAAGGAAGCCGCTTTGTACGAGCACATCGACCCCTCCCTGGTGGGGAACGCCCAGCGCGTGCTGATGACGGAGCAGGGCGGCAGGAGCAACATCCTTTCCCTGTCCCGCACCCTGGGTTTTGAACTGGAAAAGGGAGATCCCCTTCTGGACGTGCTTTCCGCCGCCGTGAAGAAAAATGCCGCTCTGGGGTATGATTACGTGGCCGCCCCGGCCAGTGCGGAGCTGCTCTTCCTGCGGCACATGCCGGACAATGCCTTGAAACCGTATTTCAACATCCTGCGCACTGTGGTGCTGACCTCACGCCATGAAATGGACCCGGATATGATGGTGGAAGCCTCCCTCAAGCTGGATGTCCACGGCAATGTGGAGCACACCGCCGCCGGGGGCTTTGGCCCCGTGCATGCGCTGGACAGGGCTCTGCGCCGCGCCCTGACGCGCTGGTATCCGGAATTGGAGCAGATGCACCTCATCGACTACAAGGTGCGCGTGCTTTCCCCCACCCGGACGAACATTCCGGAGGCGGAGGATGAAAACGGCACCGGCTCCAATGTCCGCGTGCTTATTGAGTCCTCGGACGGCGTCGCCACCTGGACCACCGTGGGCGTTTCCTACAACATTATTGAGGCCAGCCTGGAAGCCCTGGCGGACGCCGTCACGTACAAGCTCTACAAGACGGAGCAGGCCAGATGGCGTGCGGAATGCTGATGGGCGGCGCTCCTTTCCAGGAGACGTGGGCGGTCCTCATGGCTTTTCCATTTTCTTCCCGTTCCCTTGCGTGGGGCGGGCCGGAAGCTGAAGGGCGGAAAAAGTTCCTCCTGCCGGTTGGATGGCTCAAAATGAACAGGAAGAGGATCAATGAGCTTCGTGAACAGGCCCGGGCGACGGTGTTCTTTTTTGAGACGGCTCCTGTGTTCTTTCCTGTTCTCCATTCATGTTGGTCAATCACGTTGCCGCAGTTAACGCCGGGACGCCGGATTGCTGCCGGTTTGCCCGGCGAATGGATGCCCTGCCGGAAAAATACCGTTATTTTTCCGGTTTTTGCTTCCCGGCCGCATCTGCCGGGGTAAATAAAACATTGACCCGCCAGCGGGGAAGCTTTATCCTGAAATCCTCATTCAACCAGAGGTAGATTACAGCCGTGGAGGACGATATTATTTGTACAGAAAAAATCATTGCGGAACGCAAGACGTTCTTTCTTGATCTCAAACAGAATGCGCGCGGCAAAGTGGTGCGTATTACGGAAAAGGTGAGCTCCAACCGGGACCGGATTATGGTGCCCGCGGAAATTTTGGATGATTTCATCGCCGCTCTCCAGGATATCCGGGAGACACTGAAGCAGCAGGGGGAATAAATTTTCCCCCTCCCTCCTGTTTTTTATTTCACCAATAGCGGGGCTGCGGCCGTCCCGCCATTTCTTAGCATCCGGGTCATTGCAAATCCGGCGGGCAAAAAGCCGTTTTGTCTGAATTAGGCGTTGTCAAAAATAAAAAAGGGAGTATTTTTACTTCCCGGTTTTGCCGTCCCCTTTTTTCATATTCCGGAGCATTCTGCATGCCGGAGGCACGGGGCCGGAATGTTGATGCAACCATGAATATTTCAGATATATGACGACACAACAGGAATTGACTCCGGAATTGATACGGGCTGCGCTGACCACGGTAAAATTTCCGGGGTTCAGCCGCGATATCGTATCTTTCGGGCTGGTGAAAAAGATTGACATTGACGCTGAAAACAACGTCACGATTGATTTAGTGATTGAGAGCAAGAATGCGGATATTCCCCGTTACATTTTTGAAGGCGTTCACGGCGTGATGAAACATTTGCCCGGCGTGAAGCATTGTGACGTCAATATCGAGCATAAGGCTCCGGAAGCCAGGAAGGGAATCAATGACGACCCCTCTACCTGGAAATCCTCCGTTCCCGGAGCCAAGCATGTCATTGCCGTGGCTTCCGGCAAGGGCGGCGTGGGCAAATCCACCGTTTCCGCGAACCTGGCGGTGGCTCTGAGCAAGCTGGGGTATTCCGTCGGTCTGGTGGACCTGGATATTTACGGCCCTTCCATGTCCCTGATGTTCGGCACCAAGGAACGCCCCGGAGCCAATGAGAATGACGAATTTATCCCGGTAACGGCCCATGGCGTGAAACTTCTTTCCATGGGGCTGCTGATTAATGAATCCGATCCTGTGGCGGTGCGCGGTCCCCTGGCGACACGCTACGTCCAGCAGTTCCTGCGCAACGTGGCATGGGGGGATGTGGATTTTCTGATTCTGGACCTGCCTCCCGGCACCGGAGACATTCAGCTGACTATTGTCCAGACGGCCGAACTGGACGGCGTGGTGGTGGTGACCACTCCGCAGGAAGTGGCGCTGATTGATGCCCGCAAGGCGATAGGCCTCTTTGAACGGGTGGAAACCCCCATTCTGGGCATAATTGAAAACATGAGTTATTTCCAGTGCCCCTCTGACGGCAAGATTTACCATATCTTTGGTGAAGGAGGCGGCGAACGGGAAGCGGCCAAGCTGGGAGTGCCCCTGCTCGGCAAGATTCCGCTGGATATTTCCACCCGCTCCGGCGGGGACGAAGGCCGCCCCGTGGCCCTGGAAGAGCCCGGGCAGAATCCGGTTTCCGCCGCGTTCCGCCAGGTGGCTGAACAATGCGCCCGTGTGGTGCTTGACCGCTGAATGCCCGGACGGGGCGGGAGGCCCGGTACGGTTGGCAACCTTTAACTTTAAAGCCGGATTGGAGCCTGCCGCTCTGGTCCGGCTTGTTTGCCGGCATGTTCCGGCTTTTTGAGTGAGGATGCATGGAAGGGAATAAAAAAATGAATAAGACATGGAATTTGAAGGAAATGAAAAAGTTGATACCGCTGGCTCTTCCGGTGCTGGTGGTCAACCTCTCCATTGTGGGCATGGGGGCGGTGGACGCTATTGTGGCCGGGCGCGCCGGCGTGACGGACATGGCCGCCGTGGCCCTAGGGTCTTCCGTGTACCTGCCCGTGGCTCTCTTCGCCTGCGGCGTGTTGATGATCATCGGCCCCGTAATTGCCAACATGCGGGGGAAAAGCCATGAAAGCCGCGTGGGCTACATGACCAACCACGGCCTGTGGCTGGCGTTCATGCTCAGTCTGGTTTCCATACCGGTCATTTATGTGTTGAGAAATGTGTTCGGCTGGATTTCCGATGACGCCGCCATGTGCCAGATGGCCTCCGCCTACATGTTCGCCATTATGTGGGGCCTTCCCGCCAACCTGGGCTTCGTGGCCCTGAAGAGCCTGAACGAAGGCTCCAACATGACACGTCCCGCCATGTACGTGGGATTGTGCGGCCTGTTGCTCAACATTCCCCTGAACTACATGTTCGTCTTTGGCATGTACGGTTTTCCCCGCATGGGCGGAGCGGGGTGCGGCGCGGCCACGGCAGTCATTTTCTACATTGAATTCCTGCTGATGTTCCTGCTGGTTTACTTCAATCCCAAGCACAGGCCGTACCGCAGGCACATCATTTCCTGGCGGCGGCCTACGCCTTCCGTCATCACGCACCTGGTGCGGCTGGGCGTGCCTATAGGCGTTTCCCAGCTGTGCGAGGTGATGCTCTTCTGCGCTGCGGCTCTGGTGCTGGCTCCGCTGGGAGAGACGCAGGTGGCTAGCCACCAGATTGCCGGGAACGTGGGCGGCCTGGTGTTCATGCTCCCGCTCTCCGTAGGGCTGGCGGCTTCCATCCGCGTGGCGTACCATCACGGAAGGAATGACCTGGCAGGCACCAGATCCGCCATTCTGTCTTCCTACGTGCTGGTGCTCACCATCTGTCTGTGCACCTTTGGAGGCATCACCCTGTTCCGCGAGCAGATCGTGCACCTGTACAATGACTCGGAGCTGATTGTCAGCACGGCTTCCGTCCTGCTGGTTCTGGCGGCGGCCTACCAGCTTCCGGACTGTTTGCAGGTGCTTTCCGTCGGGGTTCTGAGAGGATTCCGGGACACGGCGTCCATTACCTTCATTACGTTTTTCTCTTATTGGATGGTAGGATTTCCGGCGTGCTACATCCTTGCCCGTACGGACTGGATTGTCCCGGCCATGGGAGCGCGGGGCATCTGGACGGGATTCATCATCGGCCTGGCAGTAGCGGCGGTGCTGCTGCTCTGGCGCGTAAGGCGCACTACCAGGCGGGAATTTTCCCTGATGAGGCAGGCGGGGGAATAACTTTCATCTTCTTCATTCCCGATATTAAAAGGGCGGCTTTCAGGGAGAATTAAGTTTCCTAAGCATTTCCCTTCCGAGAGGAGGAATGCGATGTTCCGGAAAGTAAACATGGCCGGAGGCATGGCGGAGCGTGCGTCAAGCGCGTTCCGGTGATGTGATGATGGCGTGCGGGAAATGAATCCCCACGCCATCATTATTGAATTATGTCTATTACAGTTACCAATCCGGAAGGCCGGAATATTGAATTCAAGGACCAGCGGGGGCCGACCTGCGGTCTCTACGCCTTGTCCTTTGTCCTGGAATATCTTTATGATATTAAAATCCCCGCCACGGCAGACGGGGACAAGACCAGGGAATCCCTGAGAAACAAGTTCAAAAAGGACGGGAGAACCGTTATTGGAGAATTATATGACGCTACTTCAAGCATGGCTGATTATATCAAGGCGCTTGACCCGTCCAAAATCAAGTGTCAGTCTGTTGCCTGTGACGTCACTTCCATCATTGAAACGCTGAATGGCGGAGGCCTCTGCATGGTTCCTTTTTGCGTGGATGCCTCTGGCAAACCCGATCATTCAGGAATTCACGCTCATTGGTGTGTTGTGCAGAAGAATGTGGCCCATGCGTCCAGAAAATTGGCGGACACCTGCCATTGGGGCGCGAAATTCCTATTTGACTTGGATGTTTTACGGACCAGCAATAACGCCATTCAGGACGTGCTGGAATCCTGGTGGGGCAAAGACAAGGACAGTACCGACCTGGAGTATTATTCCTGTGACTCGGAACAGAGCGCAACGGCGGTTGATTCCCTGGGGGAAATCCATCAGCTCAAGCCCGGTTCCGTCAAGAAAATTCCGGCAACTGCCCTCAGCCGGAAATTGGCTGGAAAGATGCTGGTTTTTACCAGGTAGTTGAGCGCCGCGGCGGATGGATTTTCAGGAATCCGTAAATGGCAAAGCGGGCGGTCCCCTTCATGGAGGGAACCGCCCGCAAACGGTTTGAGCAGATGCTTCGGAGATTTTAGCCGATGCGTTCCACTTTCACGGAGTGGGCCTGGCCGTTGATGATGATGGTCAGGTCACGGGAACCGGAAGGGCCGCTTACCCGGGCGGTGATTCCGTTGTCAATGACGGTCATGGACGGCGCGGCAGACGCAGGCGTTGCGGCAGGAGCGGTGTTTACCTGTACGGGGGCTTCTTCCTTAGATTCCGGCTTTTTGTAGAAGTCTTCCACCTGCTGCGGGAACATGGCGTAGATGACGCAGTGTTCGTCGTCCGTGGGGAGCCCCTTTTCCGCAAGCTTCTTGCGCAGGTCTTCCATGCCGGGCTTGATCAGGTCCGCCGGACGGCAGGTGATCGGGTCCTTGCCCATCTTTTCCGCGCAGAGTTTCTGCACTTCCGGGTCCACGGGAGCCGAGGTGCGGCCGTAGTAGCCCAGGGCAATGTCCGCCGCCTGGGGGGTGATGTTCTTCCAACGGCCGAACTTGACGTTCAGCATCGCCTGCACGCCTACGATTTGGGAGGTGGGGGTCACCAGCGGAATCCAGCCCAGGGCCTTGCGGACTACCGGGATTTCCGCGAATACTTCCTCAAATTTGTCTTCCATACCCTGTTCCTTGAGCTGGGTGCGGAAGTTGGAAAGCATGCCGCCGGGCACTTGATAGCGGAGCGTGTCGGAGTCCACCACTTCGTTGCGGTGGGAGGCGAATTTGCCCAGACCTTCATAGACGGGTTTGAGCATTTCGGAAACTTCAATGAGCTTGTCCGCGTCGTAATCCGGCTTGCGGGGATTGCCGTTCAGCAGGGCAAGCATGCGCAGGCAGTCCGGCTGGCCCGTGCCGTTGGCGAAGGGGGAGATGGAGACATCGCACGCATCCACTCCGGCGTCAATGGCGCTGAGGTAGGTGGAGGCGCCGAGGCCGGCAGTGTCATGCGTGTGGATCCAAACGGGGATGTTCAGGTCTTTCTTCAGGGCGCTGACCAGTTCCTGGGTGACATACGGAGGAATGAGGCCGGCCATATCCTTGATGACGATGGCGTCCGCTCCCATATCTGCGAGTTCCCGCCCCATGTCCACAAAAGTCTGCGTGGTGTGCACGGGAGAAGTCGTGTAGCAGATGGTGCCGTGGGCCTGAGCTCCGGCTTTCTTGGCGGCACGGATGGAGGTTTCCATGTTGCGCGGGTCGTTCACGCAGTCGAAAATGCGGAAGATGTTCATGCCGTGCTTGGCGCTCATGGCGACAAAGGCTTCCACCACGTCGTCCGCATAGTTGGTGTAGCCCACGATATTCTGGCCGCGCAGCAGCATCATGTGCGGCGTCTTGGGGGCCGCTTTTTTCAGGGCGTCCAGCCGGTCGAAAGGCCATTCTTTCAAGAAGCGCAGCCCGGCGTCGATGGTGGCGCCGCCCCAGGTTTCCAGGGCGCTGAAGCCCATGGAGTCCAGAATGGGGGCGATGGGCAGCATGTCTGCCGTCTTCATGCGGGTTGCCGCCAGGGATTGATGCCCGTCGCGCAGAACGGTGCAATTGAATGTAACAGGATTCATTATTTAGTTAACTGTTGTTAAAAATTGAAGAGGTGGCTTCTGGAGGGTGATTTTCTCACAGCCTCCCTTGCAGGTCAAGCATACAACAGCGGATTCGCCGGAAGAACTACTGGACGGGGGCCGTCAGTCGCGCCAGGTTGCAGAGCATTTTGAAGCCCAGGGATTTATTGTTGTAATCCGCCAGGGATTCCCTTTTGGAGGAGGAAAAATCCTGCTCCAGCATGGCTTTTACCTCCGCGCAGGCGGAGGGGGAATGGATAACGGCGGTGATTTCAAAGTTCAGGGCCAGGGAACGGTTGTCCAGATTGGCGGTTCCCACGGTGGCTATATCATCGTCCATCAGAACTACTTTCTGATGCAGGAACCCCTTTTGATAGGCCCAGAGCTGGATGCCGTATGTGTCCAGGTCCCGAAGGAAAGTAAAGGAGGACAGTTTCACCAGAATATGGTCCGCCCGCTCCGGACGCAGGATGCGCACATCCACGTTCCGCAGGGCCGCCGCCTGCAGGGCGGCCATGACTCCCTCGTCCGGGACGAAGTAGGGGGTGGATATCCAGAGCCGCCGGGTGGCACTGTTCGCCAGGGCGATGAGCGCGGTTTTCCAGGCGGGAATGACGTCTGCGGGGCCGGAGGGCAGGATGAGCAGGGTTTCATCTTCCGGCTGGGGCGTGATTTCCCAGCGGAGGCGGGGAAGGGAGGAGGGGCCGCATTTCAGCATGGCCCAGTTCCAGTCTTCCAGAAAGCTGATTTGCGTTTGCTGGACGGAGGGGCCTTCAAGCTGGACAAACGTGTCGCGCCAGTAGCCCAGAGCGCCCTTGCCCAGGTATTCCCTGCCTATATTCATGCCTCCGATGAAGGCGGTGGAACCGTCCACCACCACCAGTTTCCGGTGGTTGCGGAAATTCAGCCGCAGGATGTTGCTCAGGAAATGGCGCTTCCCGTTGAAAGGTTCAATGTTCACTCCTGCTTTCCGCAGGGCGGAAATGTAACCGGGGGGGAGCTTGTGGGAGCCGATTTCATCATACAGCATGTAAATGCGGATGCCGGCCCTGGCCCGTTCAATCAGCAGGTCCTTCAGGTTCTGCCCCACGGAGTCGTTTTTGATGATGAAGAATTCAATCAGGATGTAATGCTCTGCGTTCTTGATGGCGTCGTAGATGCGCGGGAAAGCGTTGGCCGCGTCAATAAGCAGGCGGCAGGAATTGCCGCGGCAGACGGGCAGCCGCACGATATTGGAAAGCGTGTGCATGATTTTTCCCGCCGTGTCGGATGACTGTACGGCATACGGAACCATGCAGTTTGTAATTTTATCCGTCAGTTCCCCCCATGCGGATTCGGGGTCCGTCTGGCGGCGGCGCGTTTCCACATATCCGCTGAATCTCCGGCGTCCCAGGATCAGGTAAAAGGGGACGGCAATATATGGAAATGCCAGCAGGGAAATGAGCCACGCGATTGTTCCCTGAGGCGTGCGCGTATGGAGCAGGGCCGGAATCAGGCAGAAGGCGCCTGCAATGTGGCAAAAGGCGGCAAATCCCAAATATGGCTCTTCAGGAATGATCATGGAACGGAAAACCGGAAAAGATGCGGGGGATGAAAACGGCGGGGTGAAGTGAAAAGGCTGGCTTTTGGAGCAGGAGATGATACTAAGGTGACGCATGCTCGTATTATCACGGGTCCAGGGATTAGAAAAGCGTAATTTAAGGGAATGAAGCAGTATTTGGCACTTTTGGAGGATGTCCTGAGCAATGGAGCGGGGCGGGAGGACCGTACCGGAACGGGCACTATCGGCGTGTTCGGGCGGCAGAGCAGGTATGATTTGCGCGACGGTTTTCCATGTCTTACCACCAAGAAGCTTCATTTACGCTCCATCATTTATGAGCTGCTCTGGTTCCTGAAAGGGGAGACCAATATCAAGTTTTTGAAAGACAACGGCGTCAGCATCTGGGATGAATGGGCCGACGAAAACGGGGATTTGGGGCCCGTGTACGGCGCGCAGTGGCGCTGCTGGCCGGGAAACGACGGCAAACCCATTGACCAGATTGCCAGACTGGTTGACGGCCTGAAACACAATCCATGGTCTCGGAGGCACATCGTCAGTGCGTGGAATGTGGCCCTGGTGGATGACATGGCCCTCCCTCCGTGCCATTCCCTGTTCCAGTTTTGCGTGATTCCCGCCCAGCCGGGAGAAAAAAAGCACGGCCTTTCCCTCCAGCTTTACCAGCGCAGCGCGGATCTTTTTCTGGGGGTTCCCTTCAACATTGCTTCCTATGCGCTGCTGCTGCTTATGACCGCCCAGGTATGCGGGTATGAAGCCCGGGAATTCATCCATACGTTCGGAGATCTGCACCTGTACCGGAACCATCTGGACCAGGCGAGGGAACAACTCTCCCGCACGCCCCGTCCTCTCCCGGTCATGAAGCTCAATCCGGAGGTAAAAACCATTGACGGATTCCATTATGAGGATTTTGAGCTCGTGGGGTATGATCCCCTGCCGCACATCAAGGCTCCCATCTCCGTTTAGAACATTCATCCCTTAATCCATCATGTCACAACCCGTTACTTATACAGGAGTGGTCGCCATGGCTCCCGACCGCGGCATTGGTTACCGGGGGGCGCTCCCCTGGCATTTGCCGGACGACCTCAAGACGTTCAAGCGCATTACGACGGGGCACCCCGTGCTGATGGGCCGGAAAACGTATGAGAGCATAGGCAGGCCTCTTCCCGGCAGGCAGAACATCGTGCTGACCCGTGACCCGGCGTGGACGGCGGAAGGCGTTCAGGTGGTTCATTCCGCAGGGGAGTTGGAATGTCTGGAATTGATGGACCCGGAAATCATGGTGATCGGGGGGGCGGAGATTTTTTCCCTGATGATGCCGGCCATGTCCCGCATGTGGGTTTCCAAAGTAAAGGGGGAATATCCGGCGGATACTTTTCTTCCTCCATTTGAGAACCGGCTGGAGCGTGCCGTCCTGAAGGAACATTTTGAAGATTTTGACCTGTATTTGTACGAGCAGGTCAAATAGCCGCTCTTGTCCGTAACGCCGCGGGAGGCGCTGAAGCATAAAAAAGAAAAAGACGGGGCGGCCAAGGCCGCCCCGTCCTTCATGGAGCAGTTTTCCTTTACATTTATTCCGCCTTTCTGGCAAACAGGCCTTTCACCCATTCGCGGTAACGCTGGAACATGGCGTACAGGGCCGGAATGAACAGAATGCCCACCACTGTAGCGAGAATCATGCCGTAGAAGGTGGAGATGCCAATGGCTTTGCGGCTTGCCGCGCCCGCTCCGGAGGCGATGACCATGGGGAATACCCCGATGATGAAGGAAATGGCCGTCATCATCACGGCGCGGAAGCGCTGCCGGGCTCCTTCCAGGGCGGCTTCCTGGATGGGAACGCCGCGCTCCCGCTCCATCTTGGAGAACTCCACCATCAGAATAGCGTTTTTCCCGGCCAGGCCCACCAGCATCACCAGGCCGAGCTGAGCGTAAATGCTCAGGGGCGTGTTGCAGATAATCAGGCCGAGCAAAGCGCCCAACAGGGCGACGGAGACGGAGACAATGACGGAAATGGGAACCGTCCAGCTTTCATATTGCGCCACCAGGAACAGGTAGCCGAAGAGCAGGGCCATACCCATCAGCAGGACGATTTTCCCATCGTTCTGCCGTTCCTGATAGCTCATGTCCGTCCAGGTGATGGAGTAATTTTCCGGCAGCGGAATAGCCTCAATCTGGTTCATCAGCTCGCCGCTGCTGACGCCGGGTTTTGCCTGGGCGGTCACTTCTGCGGACATGAGCTGGTTGAAACGGGATATTTGCCGCGGCCCCACCATGTAAGACAGGGTGGCTACGGAGCTGAGAGGCACCATCTGGCCCTGATCGTTCTGAATGTAGGTGTTCATGATGTCATTGATGGTGGTGCGGTCCTCTGCCGCGGACTGCATCTTCACCTTGAACGTGTAGCCGATCAGGTTGAAATCATTGATGTACATGGAGGCCAGCTTGCTTTGAAGCGTCGTGAAGATGCGGCTGACGGGCACGTGCATGCTCTGCGCCTTTTCACGGTCGATGTTCAGGAAAAGCTGGGGGGTGTTCGCCTCATACGCGCTGCGGGCGTACATGGTTCCCGGCAGTTTGTTGATTTTGTCCAGCAGGTCGTTGGTCACTCGTTCCAGGTCCTTGGGAGTTTCCTCCCCGCTGGCCTGGAGCATGAAGGAGACGCCGCCCGTCAGGCCCAGCCCCATGATGGCGGGCGGGCTGAACACGGTGGCCTTGGCCGCCGGAATTTCATCACACAGGATGGAAGCTTTCTGCATGATGGAATCCAGGGAAAGCTCCGGCGTCTTGCGTTTGTCCCAGGGGTCAAGCTGGGCGATGCACATGCCCAGGTTTTCCCCGTTGCCGCCCATGAAGCTGAATCCGGAAGTGGAGGAAACCTGGCGCACGCCGGGGATGCTCATCAGCTTCTGTTCCGCACTGCGCATGGCCTGTTCCGTACGGCCCAGCGTGGCGCCAGGGGCCAGCTGGATATCACAGAAAACGGTGCCCTTGTCTTCCGGAGGAAGGAAGGATTTGGGTACGGTCTCAAACAGTTTCCAGTTGCCGACCAGGACAGCGGCCAGCAGAATCAGCGTAAGCCACGCGCGGCGCACCATGATGCCGGCGCATTTGATATAGCTTTTGCGCGCCCATTCCAGAGAGACATTGAAGGGGCGGAAGAGGCTGAACCTGCTCTGTTTCTTTTGCTTCCTTTTCAGCAGCAGAACGCACAGCGCGGGGCTGAGCGTCAGGGAATTGATGGCGGAAAGGCAGAGGGCCACGCACATGGTTACGGAGAATTGCATGTAAATGTTCCCCACCATGCCGCCGAAGAAGGCGATGGGCACGTAAATGGCGACCGTCACCAGCGTGGTGGCGATGATGGCGCCTGTAATCTGATGCATGCTCTTCCTGGTGGCTTCTTCCGGCGAGAGATCCTCCGTCTCCAGAATGCGCATCGTATTTTCCACTACGATGATGCCGTCGTCCACCAGGGACCCGATTACCAGAATAAGGCCGAACATGGTCAGCACATTGATGGAAAAGCCCAAGGGCAGCAGGATGGCGAAGGTGCCTATCAGGGAGACGGGAATGGCGAGCGCCGGAATGAGCGTGGCACGCCAGTCCTGCAGGAACAGGTACGTGATGCCCACCACCAGAATCAGGGCGATGACAAGCGTTTCCACGATTTCCGCCATGGTGGCGGAAATGTATTGCGTGGGGTCGTAGCTCACGACGTAGCTCACACCTTCCGGAAAACGTTTTTCCAGCTTCTCCAGCGTGTCTTTCACGCCGTTCATGGCTTCCAGGGCATTGGCGTCATCCAGGCGGTACACAGCCATGTTCACGGAGTCTTCCCCATTGTTGCGGCTGCTGCCCGTGTAGGTTTCCGCGCCCAGCTCAATGCGGGCAATGTCGTCCAGCCGGGTAACGTGGCCATCCTGGCCCGTGCGGACAATAATCTTGCTGAATTCCTCCACGGTCTGCAGTCGTCCGGTGACGTTCACCTTGTATTGGATGAAGTTGTTTTCCCCTTCCGAGCCGATGGAACCGGCCGCGGCCTGAACGTTCTGCGCCTTGATGGCGTTGGAAACGTCATCCGGCGTGATATTCAGGGCGGACATGCGCAGGGCGTCCAGCCAGATGCGCATGCTGTAATTCTTTTCCGGCATCAGGTTGACGGCAGAGATTCCCGGTACGCGGGCAACCTCATCCTTCACCCTGGTCTTGACGAAGTTGTTCAGCTCCAGGGAACTCATGCTGGTGGACCGGAAAGCGAAGAAACCCAGGATGTCAGAGGAGCGTTTCTTGATCTTGATGCCCTGGTCCGTCACCTCCTTGGGAAGTTTGTATTCCACCCGTTTCAAGGCGTTCTGAACGTTCACCATGTTGATGTCCGAATTCGTGCCGCTCTTGAACGTCAGGGACAGGGAATACCCGCCGGTGTTATCTGACTTGGAGGAGAAATAGAGCAGGTTTTCCAACCCGTTTAGTTCTTCCTCAATGGGGGAGGCCAGCGTTTCCATCACCACCTGGGCGCTGGCACCCGTATAGGTGGCCTGCACGTTGATGCTGGTGGGCGCGATTTCCGGATACTCCGCAATGGGGAGCTGGTTCAGGCAGATGCCGCCAGCCAGCATCATCAGGATGGCGATGACGATGGCGAATTTGGGGCGTTTGATAAACAGGTCCGCAATCATGGGTAGCTCAATTTTGAACGGAATATACCGGATTCACCTTGGCGCCGGGACGCACCTTGTGCATGCCGTCGATGATGACGACTTCCCCTTCCTTAACGCCGGAACTGAAACACTGTTCATTATTGACCGTGTTGCCCAGCGTAACGTCCCGGCGTTCCACGACGCCCTGGTCGTTGACGATGTAAACGTAGCTCTTGTAGGCATCGTGCATCACGGAGGAAATGTTGGCAGCCGGGAAGCGGTCCACGTTTTTCTTGGAAAGATTAACCGTGACTACGCCGCCGGGCGTCAGCACGTCTTCCGGATTGGGGAATTTTGCCCAGACATTCAGGGTGTCCGTGGTCGTCTGGACGGTATTGTCCGTCATGAAAATTCTGCCCGGCTGGTCGTATGCCTTGCCGTTGGCGAGGTTGACGGACACAAGGGCGTCTTTCTTCATATTTTCCTGGGTACCGAACAGGGAAAGGAAATCGCGTTCACTGATAGGGAACTTCACGTACACTTCATCGATGCCTGTAATGGTCACCAGGGAACCGGAGGTGGGGGTGATGTAATTGCCCGTGGAAAAGGTGACGCGGCCTGTGCGGCCCGTGATGGGAGCCGTGAGCCTGGTATAGTTAAGATTGTCCTTCGCTACCGTAATGGCGGCGTTTGCGGACTGGATTTCCGCTTCCAGGGCATGCATGGTGCTCTTGGCGTTTTCCACCGTGTCCATGGAGACGGATTTGGAGGCCAGCAACCTGTTATAGCGTTCAAAACTATTTTTTGCGTAAAGCAGTTTGGCTTCAAGCTGGGCCTTTTTGGCTACCGCTTCCTCCACAGCCGCCCTGTAGCGCGTATCCTCAATTTCGAACAGGAGATCCCCCTTCTTCACGACCTTTCCTTCCCGGAAACGGGTGGCTACGATGTTGCCGGAGACGCGGGGCTGCACAGTCACCCGGTCAATGGCTTCCACCTGGCCGATGTACTTCTTGTTCACCGCGCTGTCAATAGCGGCGGCTTTCTGGACGAGTACGGTACTGGGTTTGGCTGCAGCCCCTCCCGGAGTTCCTTGGGAATAACCCGGAACAAACAGGGAAAAAAGCAGGCCGGAACCGGCCAGCAGGCGGAGGGGCGCCTTCCGATGATGCGTGTGTTTTTTCATATGGTATTATTTACTGTAAACGTGGTTGTAAAGGGTATCCACAATACGGCAGAAATTCTCCTTGTCCTCTTGCGACAGAGTGCTGAACAGGGTATCCAGTTTTTCCTTCATGCCGTTGAAAAGCATCTGGAACCTGGATTCGCCTTCCTCGGAAAGGCGGATGCACAGGGAACGCCTGTCGCGGGGATTCTCCTTGCGGTCGAACAGGCCTTTTTTCACCATGCTGTCCACCAGCAGGGAGGTGGAGGGAATGCTCATGCGGAGATAATGGGCAAGCTCTTTCAGGGGAATGCCTTCCTGGCGGTTGGTCATCAGGTGGTTCAGGGCACCCAGGGCGTTCATCTGCCGGACGGAAAGCCCCATGATTTTCTGGTAATGGCTCTGGTCCACCTCATTCAGGTTATCCCTTTTGAACTGGTGAAGGATCGTCTCGAATTTGTGAACGGAGGCTGTGATATCCGCGGCAGTCTGAAGCATGGGGGTGTTATGTCAAAACCGGTTAATTGTTGTCAAACTAAAACAAATAAAGTTGAGAAGTTATTGCTGTATTGAAATAAATCGGGTAACTGAAAAGTTACGGTTTCTTCACCGTACAAACCGCCGACGGTTGCAGAAGTTGCAAAAAAAGTCTTTTTTTCTTGTCACCGGGGTATAAAGGCGTGTATAAGCCTCCACGTCCCCGCCGCAAGGCAGGGACGGCATCCAAGGTTATGGAGCGGTAGCTCAGTTCGGTTAGAGCGCCAGCCTGTCACGCTGGAGGTCGCGGGTTCGAGCCCCGTCCGCTTCGCCACCTTGTTCAGGAAAAACAGCCGCCTCCGGGCGGCTTTTTTGCATTCGGACTTTTACTGTTCCTGCATTCCGTCTGCTGTTTCAAGAAAGCCGTCCGGGAGAACAGCGTTTTTCTGAGGCATTGGGACAGAATTTGCTTTTACGATTCGTTTCCCGGCGATTTTGCTTTGTAGCAACAGCAGCAAAGCGTACCGCATCCCTTCCGGTTTACGGGAAAATGCCCGTTTTCCCTTACCGTCGGAGAATTGCTTTCCTGCAAGGCAGGGGAGCGTGCTTGATTTGGGCGCAATCTTCCCTCATGATGTCGGCATGATTCTGGAACTGCACTCCCCGTTGGACATGCATCTTCACCTGAGGGACGGCGATATGATGAAGCTGGTCGCTCCGTTAAGTTCCGCCTCTTTTGCCGGGGCGGTCATCATGCCCAACCTGGTGCCTCCGGTGACTGATGCGGGTGCGGTGCAGGCTTACCGGCAGCGGGTGCTGGACGCTTGCGGAGACGATGTATTCCAGCCGTACATGACGGCATTTTTCCGCTCCTATTCAGAAAAGGAATTGTCCCGGCTCAAGGAACTGGTGTTCGGCATCAAGCTGTACCCGGCAGGAGCCACCACGAACAGCGAAGGCGGCGTGAAGGCCATGAAAGATGCGGAAGCTACCCTGTCCATCATGCAGGAAATGGATATTCCTTTGCTGGTGCATGGCGAAAGCCACGGCTTCGTGATGGACCGGGAGGCCGAATTCCTGGATGTTTACCGTGATTTGGCCACGCGCTTCCCCCGGCTGACTATCTGCATGGAACATATTACCACGGCCGCCGCCGTGCAGCTGCTGGACGAATTTGAAAACCTGGCCGCCACGGTAACCCTCCAGCATCTTCTCATTACTTTGGACGATGTGGCCGGTGGCATGCTGAGGCCGCATCTGTTCTGCAAGCCGATCGCCAAAAGGCCGGAAGACCGGGAAGCCCTGTTGCAGGCTGCCCTTTCCGGGCATCCCCGCCTCATGTTCGGCAGTGACTCCGCCCCCCATCCCATCCATGCCAAGGAAGCGTGCGGATGCGCCGCCGGCGTATTTACCGCCCCCATCGCTCTTCCTCGTCTGGCGGCCCTGTTTGACGAACACAGAGCCCTGGACCGGTTGCAGGGCTTTGTTTCCGGTCATGCCTGCGCTTTGTACGGGTTGAATCCGCCTGCCAGGACGGTCCGTCTGCAGCGGCGTGAAATGCTGGTGCCGGACGCTTATGAAGGGCATGGACAGAAAGTGGTGCCGATGGATGCCGGATGCACCATTCCCTGGAGACTGATATAAGGGGCTTTTCCAGGGGAAGATGACAGAAAGCTATTTAAGGGAACCGTCTTTATACTGGATATTCCGGGCGATCTCACTACAATCCCTGCCCATGGATCGGATTCGCGTTTATACGGGTGGAGTTGCTTCCTGTAATGGTTACCTCTTTAAGATGAGGGATAACGCTTACGTGGCGGTGGACGCTCCGTCCGGCTTCGCGGACTGGATCTATTCCAAAAAGCCCGATATCATCATCACGGATCTTCTCATCACCCACCAGCATTTTGACCATGTGGAGGATGCCTGCCGCATGCGACAGATTTTCGACTGCCGCATTCATGCCGGGCAACCTTACAATGAAAGCCTGACGCTGGAAAAAATGGCCCGCGACGCCTGGGGGCTTCCCCTCAATGTTCAGCCGTTTGTGGTGGATGAAATACTTACTCCGGACATTCACACGGCGAATTGGGGCGGCCTGTTGTGGCATCTCCACCAGGTGCCCGGCCATTCTCCGGACAGCATTGTTTACGATTTGCCGGATGAAGGAATCATGTTCACAGGTGACGTCATTTTTGCCGGCTCCATCGGGCGGACGGATCTCCCGGGAGGAAACCTGCGCCTGCTGAAACAGGGCATTGAAAAGAAAGTGCTCAACCAGCCCGCCACGACCATGATTTTCCCGGGCCACGGTCCATATACCAACGTGAAAAACGAACTGCTGACCAATCCGTTCATCTCCTGACCGCGATTCCCGCGCCGCTGTACGGAATCGTGTTCTACTCTTTAGCAAGCATACAAGATCAATGTTATTTTCAGAATTAGGTTTATCGGAACCCGTCTTGAAGGCGGTGGAGAAATGCGGTTATGAACATCCCACCCCCATTCAGGAGCAGGCCATTCCCATCATTCTGGAAGGCAGGGACCTCATTGGGGCCTCCCAGACGGGGACGGGGAAAACCGCTGCTTTCGCCCTCCCGCTGCTGACAAGGATTCAGCCCATCGGCAAACCTCAGATACTGGTGCTGGAACCCACCAGGGAACTGGCCGACCAGGTGGCGGAATCCTTTGCCGAATACGGTGAATTCACCGGGTTGAAAGTAGCGTTGCTGTATGGCGGCGTGGGGTACGGAAAGCAGACGGAAGACCTGAAAAAAGGGGCGGACATCGTTGTGGCCACTCCCGGCCGGCTGGTGGACCACTTCTACCGCTGCACCATGCGCTTCGGAGAAGTCAAGGCCCTGGTTCTGGATGAAGTGGACCGAATGCTGGACATGGGGTTCCTGCCCATTGTCCGTAAAATCGTCAACCTCTGTCCGTGGGAAGGAAGGCAAACCCTCTTCTTCTCCGCCACCATGCCTCCGGTCATCGCGGGATTTGCCAAATGGTGCCTGACGGACCCTGCGGAAGTTACCATCGCCCGGCGTGAAGTGGCCGCCACCATCAGCCATGCCTTTTATCCGGTAGCTCTGGACCAGCGGGATGAACTGCTGTTGGCCCTGCTCAAGGGGACGGACTTCCGTTCTGTCATGATTTTCACCCGCACCCGCAAGGAGGCGGACGCGGTATGCGGCATGCTCAAGCATCATGGCTACCGCGGGGAGGTGGCCGTCATGCACTCCGACATTCCCCAGAAGGAACGCATGGAGGCGCTTAAGGGATTCAAGAGCGGAAAATATGATATTCTGGTGGCTACGGATGTGGCGGCGCGCGGCATTGACATCAGCGGTGTGACCCACGTCATCAACTACCGCGTTCCGGAAAACGCGGAAGACTATGTGCACCGCATCGGCCGTACCGGCCGCGCGGAAGCTTCCGGGGATGCGTTCACGATCATGACGGCGGATGAGCTGGATTTTGCTGCGGCTGTGGAAAATTTCATTGGGAAACCCATTGAACGCAAAAAACTGGACGGGTTCAACTACACGTACACCGCCCTGTTGGAAGACAAGCCCGTCAAATCCGTCCGCAAGCCCAAACCCGTAGGTCCCAAGCGCCGCAGACGCTAAGGAGGGGGGAAACATGATTTTCTCTCTGATGGAATGAAGATCATCCCATGCGCATTCTTGCCATAGACCCGGCCATCCGCAACACGGGTTATGCCGTGGTGGAGGGGGATTACCGGCGCGCGCGCGCCCTGGACTATGGAACGCTATCCATTCCCCGGAGCGTGTCCCAGTCCGGCTGCCTGCTTGCTATCAAGCAGCATTTGGGCAATCTCATTGACAAATGGAACCCGGATGAAATGGCGGTGGAGCGCATCATCTATGTCCAGTCTCATCAGACGGCCATCACGATGGGGGCGGCCAAGGCGGCCGTGGTCATTGCCGCGGCGGAAGCCGGGCTGCGTATTATGGAATATTCCCCCAAAAGCGTGAAGCTCTCCGTCGTAGGGCGCGGGGCCGCTCAAAAAACGCAGGTCGCCTTCATGGTGCGGGCTCTTTTGGAACTCCGGGAAACGCCGGAATCCGATGCCGCCGACGCTCTGGCGATCGGCCTCACCCACCTCTTTTCTGCGGATCCTTTGAAGGCCCACATGATGGAGAGGAAATACATTTAGCAGTGATGAGAGATGAGTGTAAAAACCGTACTTGCAGCCCGCGGATTGAAATCTGACCGCCCGGCGCTGTTCTCTAATTACTGATTCAAGCCGTCAGGGCCTGAACGTCCTCCCTTTCCCGTCCTGCCACGCCTTGAGAAGGGAAGCATACATTTTGTTGAGCTGCTCCAGGGTAGCTACACGGAATTCCACGGTATTCGTATTCGGGTAAGCTTTTGCGACGGTTGTATCCGGGTCAATGCTGCCTCCCGTTGCCCGGTTGACGGCGCCGGCCCCAAGCTCCTTCGCACGGTCAGTCACATTCTTGATGGCGTTGATACCGGAATTTTGACCCAGCGTTTCCAGATAATAAAACTTGGTGGGCGTATTCCCCAGGGTAATCAGCGTTACTTCATACACCATGCAGGCATTGTCCAGAATATACCTGTGCTGCGCCACCGCTACAATCCGGCTGAGATGCACCACATACTGCCCCTCCGGAAAATTGCCTATCCAGAACTGGCTCTGGTTGTAGTCATCCGTGGACGGGACGGCGGCTCCTTTTTTGGACTGGGCGGAAAGAGGTGCGGCTGCACAAACAAATAGAGCTAAAACAGGAAGGCAGAATCGTTTCATGCTTTCTATTTAATATCAGCTCTTACTGTATGGGAAGGAAAAATCGTTGAATGTTTGCGGGGGAGAACATGTCTGTTCATGGATAAATGTCATCCCTTTTTTCAGTTGCTCCCTTGCGCCGGAATACATGACTGTTTGAATAATATTTACTGGCACAGTTCATGATATTGATAGAAAATGCCAATACTCCTGTTTCCGGATGAAAAACCTGAAACGTACGTAAAAAGGTAATGGAATCAGGGTGTTATGGCATGGAAATTTCCATGGAACTTATCCATGCATCCGAGCAATTCCCTGAATTTATCCGTATTGCCTTCAATTTTAATCATGCCTTTGTCCAGAGCTGTCTTTAAGGGCATTGCCCGCATGGCGACCAGGGCGAAGTGGAGCCTGTCTCCGGTGATGACTGCGTCGGGATGTTTGAGCAGTTTTCCTTCGCGGTACATCAGCACTTCGTTTTCAATCCAGAAGCCGTATGATCTTCCGTTTTGGGCAATCCAGTTGAAAGCCAGTTTTTTCCCTTTGGATTTCTCACTATTCAGGCTGACGCCCAAATAGTCGAACAGCAGTTCCGGAGTCAGGGCATATAAAGTGTCCGTCAACGTAAGTTCGCGGGAGTTTTTAAGCAGCCCGATTCCCGGTTCTCCGGCATTGACGAGAAGTTCATCGTTCCGGAATACGGGTTCCGTTTGATAACCGAACTGTTTCAACATATTTCTTACCAGATTCCTTATGTTTCCTCTTTTTAGATGGGCAGACATAACGTTCCTTAATGTCCCGGCGTCTTGACGATAGTCCTTTTGCCCGGTGATTTCCGGAGGGCTATTCCTGATTCTGCCGCTTTCCGGAATCGGATTGATTATTTCCTCAATTTCTGCGGGGGAATACCCTTTGCTAACCAGGTTCAATATCCGGTCATGCATGTATTTGCAGTTGCGGCATTCCCTGGCCAGGAACCGTTTGATATTTTCTTTTCCTATTCTGGGCCAATGGTGTTGTGAGAATAAAATCTCTATTTTGTCTTCATAACGCTGAATGGCTTGATCAAGGGCTTTCCACCTGTTTTTTGCATCCCTTATTTTGGATACTCCCAGAGTGCAGATATCATGTATGGCGCTTGCCGTGTCCTCTCCATAAAAAAGCGCCTTGAATTGGGGAAAATACATCAGTGCGGCAGAAGAGGCCCCCATTCCGGGAACCGCCATGAATTCCATTTCTATGCCGTCTATGTCCAGCCCGGATGCCGTTCTTTTGGTACTGGCAAAATAGTTGGTATGTGGATGTGCATCTACAACAGCCTTGATCGGCCGTTTTCCCGCCTTCCGGTAATAGAGGTCAAGACTCTCGGCCATGGTTTCTTTCGGGACGAAAGGGGCAATGATCATGATGCCTTCCCGTCCTTCAATAATAGTTATGTTCGGAAAACCTCCGCCGTGAATCTGGTAAATTCCTTTTGTGACTTCAGACAGCGCGTTTTTGGCATTGGGACGGGAAATGCTCCACGTAACCGGTTTGTCCCCGGGGCCTTGTTCCGCATCTTGAATGCCTTGACGGTCATTTTGATTCGCATCGTAAACTCCGGGAGATTTTTTGTTGTCTTCAACGGGATGCCTTAGCGCCTTTTTGGATTGTTTTGCCATACCGACGCCTGTACCGCCCCATGCAAATATTGCCAGAAGCGTGGCTGTCAAATAGTTCATTTTTGTTTTCATGATCGGAGTTTTATTAACGGAACGCGTGAAAAGTAAGAGGAAGGCCGGTTCCCATATTTTACTTTGCAGGAACAATAGACTTGCCAATAAAGAACAATGTTAGAAAAATGGCAGTATGTTAATATCTGATTACTAAAGTTTTTAGCTGATTTCCCGGAATTCCCGCCGCAAACGGGAAGTTTTTCGTTTTTTTATACCGCTTATTCTTCTGGTGGAAGGCGGTTGATATTCGGTGTGCCTTGAAGTAGGGGGGGAAAATCTGTAAAAGGATTTTTTGCCCGTTTTCAACGGGTTTATGGAAGGAACATGGCTGGAAATGCGGAAAAGGGTATGTTAATGAACAGGGCATGGAAAGATTGTATCGTCCGAATGTTGCGGGGATGATGGTCCGGCAGGACGGGAAATTGTTGATTTGCGAGCGTTCCGGGCAGAAAGGAGCCTGGCAGTTTCCCCAGGGCGGAATTGACCCGGGGGAAACGGCTTTGGAAGCCGTGCGGCGCGAGATTGGGGAGGAAGTGGGGTTTTTGCCGTCCCAGTATGATATTGTGGAATCCCGGAAGGGGTATCGTTACGATTATCCGCCGGAGGTGCTGGAGTATGTCCGTGAAAAGCGGCGGCAGCCTTTTGTTGGGCAGGAGCAGGAGTATTTCCTGTGCCGGCTGCATGCGGATGCTCCGGAACCCGTCCTGGATGACCGGGAGTTTTGCGACTACAAGTGGATAGCCCCAGCCGAATTTAAGCTGGAGTGGCTGCCGGAGTTTAAAAAGAAAGTTTACGCCAGGGTCCTGGAAGATTTCTTTAATGTCCGGGCGCGGGATAAGTGAAGTGGCTCAGCAGGTCATGTGCGGCGGAAACGGGGTCCATTTTGTCCCCCGCCACCATGTTTTCCAGAATGGGCATGCGGGACGCTACGGCGGGGTGCTGTTCAAAAGCGGTGAGCAGGGCTTCATGCACCAGGGACTGGACCCATGAAAGGGACTGGCTCCGGCGGCGGCTGTACCAGAATCCGGATTCCTTCATGCTGTCCCGGAAGCGGAAGAGCGTCTCTTCAATGGTGTCCAGGCCGCGTCCCTCCAGGGAGGAACAGGTGAGGACGGAGGGCGTCCAGCCGGGAGTGGGGCTTTGCAGGTAGTGGAGTACCATTTTCAGTTCCTGGCAGTGGGCTGCGGCGCGCTGGCGGTTGTCGCCGTCATCTTTGGTAACTACCAGGATATCCGCCAGTTCCATGATGCCCCGCTTGATGCCCTGGAGATCGTCCCCGGCTCCGGTGATGAGCAGGAGCATGAAAATGTCCACCATGGAGCGCACCGTAGTTTCCGACTGGCCGACCCCCACGGTTTCAATGAGAATAATGTCAAAGCCCGCGGCTTCGCATGCAATCATGGTTTCACGCGTTTTCCGGGCTACGCCGCCCAAAGAGCCGCCGGAGGGGGAAGGGCGGATGAAGGCGTTTTCCTCTCCGGAGAGTTCCTCCATGCGTGTTTTGTCTCCCATAATGGAACCGCGGGAGACTGAAGAAGACGGGTCAATAGCCAGCACAGCCACCTTGAACCCTTTTTTGCACAGGTAAGTGCCGAAGGCTTCAATGAAAGAGGATTTCCCGGCGCCCGGAACGCCCGTAATGCCGATGCGGACGGCGTTGCCCGAATGGGGAAGGAGCCTGGAGATGAGGGCGCGGGAAGATTCCTGGTCCCGGATGGCATTGCTTTCTATCAGTGTAATGGCCCTTCCCAGCAGGGCGCGGTTTCCGGCCAGTACTCCCTGGGCCAGTTCTTCTACGGAAGGGCGGTGCGGACGTGCAAATTTGATGTTGCTCATGGGAAAGAGAGTGCGGATTATTTGAAAGGCGGTTCGTTTTCTTTGGTGCGCTCCATATCATAATTGAAGCGTTTGAGGATGAATTGACGGTGGTCGGCCAGCTTGCGCCGGAAGTTTTCCCAGGAGCGCACGCCCATCGGTGACCAGCCGGCTTCCGCAATGGCGCAGGCGCGGGGATAGGCGCGGTAAAGCAAGTGGTTCAAGTCCGGCAGGCGTTCCGCCCATACGGGGGCATGCACGCCCCGGATATGGCCTGCCTCTTTCTCCGGTTTTCCAAAAGCGGGATCCAGGTCATAACATTTTTGCAGGGTGGTGGTTTTCATCCATCCCCAGTTGCGCTGCCCCTGAATCTGGGGAAAATCCAGGTAACAGTATTCGCTGGAGGCCATAATCAGGTTCAATCCCGCCTTTTTCGTCTTCTCAATGGACTGGAGGGCCTGGCCTTGCCGCCATGCGTAAACCGTTTCCCCCGGATGGTAAATGCCGGCGTTCCCCTCATACCAGAATTGCGGCGTTTGCCCGTTTTTGGCAAGCAGAGCTGCCGTTTTCGCAAAAAAGGCTTTCATCTGTTCCTGTTCGTCTTTCATGGCTGCCCTGGTCCGGGCTTCCCGGCACAGAGGGCATTTTTCCCAGAGTTCCGTGGGGGCCTCGTCCCCGCCCAGATGAACGATACCGGACGGGAAGATATCCTTGAGTTCATTAAAGACGGCGGCATAAAATTTCCAGACTTCCGGCTTCTGGGGACAGACCAGTTCCTTGCTGTTTCCCGCTGTCGTCCGCACGTTCATGTCCGGTTTGGGGAAGCAGAAAAATTCCGGGTAGGCGGCATGAAGCGCCTGGTTGTGGCCCGGCATGTCTATTTCAGGGATGACATCAATGCCGCGCGCTGCGCAGTACGCCACCAGTTCCTTCAGTTCCTGTTTGGTGTACATCCCTTCGTGGGGGATTCCGTCTCCGAAGCTTTCCTCCCGCCTGGATGCGACGCTTTTCAATTTGGGGTAGCCGGGCACGGGCAGCCTCCAGCCCTGGTTGTCCGTCAGATGCAGGTGCAGCCTGTTGAATTTGTAGTAGGCCATCATATCCACAAATTTTTTCAGATCGGCCGCGGGGATGAAATGCCGCGCGGGATCCACCATGAGGCCGCGCCACGGATAGCGCGGCTTGTCCGTGATGACGCCGCAGGGAATGCCCTCCGGCTGTCCCGCCAGCTGGTCCCGGAGCTGGCGGAGGGTTGCCAGTCCGTAAATTCTGCCTTCCCTTCCTCCGGAAGCAAGGTGCGCCCCCTGCGGGGTGACTGTGAGCCGGTAGGCGTCCGTTCCCAGGGTCGGAACTTCCTGGTCGGAAAGAAGCTGTAAAGTTTTAGCTGTTTCCTGCTTGAGTTCCGTTCTGGACGGCTCAGGGATAATGCTGTATTGGACTGTTGCTTCTGCCGGAGGGGAGAAGGAGAGCAGAATGCCGCCGAGAATGGGTAAGGGACGTGCCATATTTCCAATATAAACGGGGAGGAAACAGGTTCTGTCAAAGAATCATCTTTTGCTTCCAGATTTTTTGCCGTCTCCTTGTTGTCCGGAGCGGAATCGATAATAGAAAGAAAATAAAAAGGCCGCCTCCGGAGAGACGGCCTTTTTATTAGAAGTGGTAGCCCTATGAGGACTCGAACCCCAAAATACGGAACCAGAATCCGCTGTGTTACCGATTACACTATAGGGCTATGTAACGGGCGCTTTTGCGGCGCGGGCGCATTAAAGCGGAAGAGGCCGTTTTTTGCAAGTTTTTTTTTACTCAAAGATATGTTTTGATTGGAAAAAGGCTGTACAGGTAAGCGGCAGGCTGTTTTTTCCGGAATTATCCGGCCAGGCTTTTAAAGTACGCCTGTACGTGCTCCTCCGTGATTTGCTGGCGGTGCGCCTGTTCATGCCTGCCCTGGGACTGCTTCCATGGGGAGGACGGGGCGGTGTTGATGCGTCCGAGCTGCTGGGCCGTATATTTGCCATAGACGTTCCAGATATGCTCCAGAAAGGGGATAATGTCCGTTTCCTCCTCCAAAGGGGGCTGGCGGCGGCTGGGATGCTCTATGGAAGAGTAGGGCGGCTGATCCTTGTATTCATGATAAATGGAAGGGAGTACCGGACCGGAAGGCCAGGCTTCCACCCGTTCATTGATCAGGAAAGCGCCAGTCCGGTGCAGATGCCACCAGTCCGCCAGAATGACCAGATGGTTCAGTTTGACGGGCGTCAGGATGAGCCCCTTGGCGTTCGCCTGCTGAATGAACCAGTTGCAGAGTTTTTGCGTGGTAGTGGAGTTTGCCATGCTGAAATGGGTTGCCTCCATTATAAAAGGCCGCAGGTATTTCTCAACACTAAATCCGCTTGCGGTTCCGGCGCTCTGGCGGTCGGCATAGGCAAATGGCTGTGCCGGGATTCGTCAGGTCCCCGGCATGCCGCTTCCTGCTCCGCAGGCGGAATGCCTGAAAATATGGCGCAGGTTGTTCTAGCGGGGAGGGTGCCGGAGGTTCCCCTCTCCCGGGCAGCTCCTGGTGATGTGCTTCCCCTTCCGGAGATTTCCGGGTCAGGCCGTGTGCATGGCAGCGGAGTTGCTTTCCAGGGAAGAGAAGACTGTCAAAGAGAAAGAAAGCGCGCTCTGCGGACAACGTCTTCCGGAGAAAGGGCGTAAAGGCTGTCCAGCAATGATACGGCAAAGGAACCGGGGGAGGGGCTTTGTTCAAAGGCCATTTCTCCGGCAATGCCCATGAGTACGGCCGTGGAAACGGCCGCCTGCAGGGGGGTGGGGGAGACGGCGGCGCAGGCGGCGGACAGGGCACCCATGGAACAGCCCACGCCCGTGACCCGGGACATCATGGCGTGGCCGTTTTCCGTGGCGGTTACCTGGCGGCCGTCCGTGGAATAATCCGTACGCCCCGTAACGAGCACGGCCGCCCCCGTGTGCAGGGCCAGTTCCCTGGCCGCATGCAGGGCGTCTGCGCTGGAGCTGGTGCTTTCCGGACCTTTCGTGACGGAGGAATAGCCGGCCAGGGCCATGATTTCAGAAGCGTTTCCGCGGATGATGCGGGGGGATTGTTCCTTCAATTGCCCCGCCAGCCGCGTGCGCAGGGAAAGAGCACCTACGGCCACAGGATCCAGCACCCAGGGGATATTCAGCCGGTTGGCTTCCCGCACCGCCGTTTGCATGGCGGCTCCCTGTTCGCGCGTCACGGTGCCCAGGTTGACCAGCAGGGCGCCTGTTCCGCTGCGGAGCATGTCCACCGCTTCTTCCGCGTCGTTGAGCATGGCGGGGACGGCGCCTATGGCCAGCAGGAGATTGGCCGTCAGGGGCTGGACGACGGAATTGGTCAGAGAGAGAACCAGCGGGGCCGTTTCCCGGATTTTTTCCAAATCGGCGGTAACGGCTTGAACAAGGTCTGTCGATGAAAGCATGGCGTTAAAAAGTGCTTGATTGTCCAGTGTTTCCTGCGGTACGTCCGTCAGGCAAGAGCCCGTGCGGCGGCTTCCGGATTCTCCGCTCCGCAAATGGCGGAGACAACGGCAATTCCGGAGGCGGTTCCTGTGGCGCGCACTTGACGGGCCCGTTCTGCGTCCAGGCCGCCGATGGCGACAACGGGCAGGGGTGATTGGGAAGCCAGAGCGGCGAAGCCTTCCACGCCCAGCACGGGAGGGGCGTTCAGCTTGGAAATGGTGGGGAAGACGGGGCCCATGCCCAGGTAGTCCACCAGGGAGGCATCCACGGCGCGGAGCTGTTCCTTATTGGAGACGGACAGTCCCAGGATTTTATCCGGGCCGATCATGGCTCTGACGGATGGAACCGGAAGATCCCTCTGTCCGATGTGGACGCCGTCTGCTTCCAGCGCCAGAGCCAGGTCAATGCGATTGTTGACGATGAAGGGAATACCGCGGGAAGCCAGGAAATCCCGTATGGGCAAAGCTTCCCGGTAACAGGTTCCCGCATCCGGATTGGTGGAGCGGTACTGCACGATGGTAACTCCTCCGTCCGCCGCTTTCCGTACGGTTTCCAGAAGGCTGAGGCGGCATTTGGATGCTTCATCCGTAACCAGGTAGAGATGGAGATTGAATTTTTTCATGGCAGGGAATGGAAGGAATCAGTCCGTAAACAGAGGGGTGGAAAGATAGCGGTCCCCCGTGTCCGGCAGCAGGACGACGATGGTCTTTCCTTCATTCTCCGGGCGCCGCGCCACCTGTGTGGCGGCCCAGAGAGCTGCTCCGGAGGAAATACCCGTCAGCACGCCGTCCGTGCGCGCCAGTTCCTTCCCTGTGGAGAAAGCGTCTTCATTGGTAACGGCGATGACTTCATCGTACACGGAGGTGTCCAGCGTTTCCGGCACGAAGCCCGCGCCAATGCCCTGAATCTTGTGGGGGCCGGCCGTGCCCTGGGTCAGCACGGGGGAGGAGAACGGCTCCACAGCCACGATCCGGATGTCCGGATTACGGGTTTTAAGGTACTTGCCCACGCCTGTGATGGTGCCTCCGGTACCCACTCCCGCCACAAAAATATCCGCTTTGCCTTCTGTATCATTCCAGATTTCCGGGCCTGTGGTGCGGAAATGCGCTTCCGGGTTGAACGGGTTGGCGAACTGGCCGGGGATAAAGCTGTTGGGCAGTCCCGCGGCCAGTTCCTCCGCCTTGGCGATGGCTCCCTTCATGCCCAGCGCGCCGTCCGTCAGCACCAGTTCCGCGCCGTAGGCTTTCAGAAGGTTGCGGCGTTCCACGCTCATCGTCTCCGGCATGGTCAATATAATCCGGTACCCGCGTGAAGCGGCCACCGCCGCCAGGCCGATGCCCGTGTTTCCGCTGGTGGGCTCAATGATGACGGAATCCGGCTTCAGCTTCCCGGCGGCTTCCGCCGCATCAATCATGGCCTGGGCAATGCGGTCTTTCACGCTGCCGGCAGGGTTCAGGTATTCCAGCTTGGCCAGGAGCGTGGCGTTCAGGCCATTCCTGCGTTCGTAATTGGTCAGTTCCAGCAACGGGGTGCCGCCGATCAGTTCCGTAATGTTTTTGTAAATTCTCATGGCTTGTAGGAAAAGAGCGTTGCTGCCGTTAAATCGTTAGAGAATGGCGCGGAAGCCTTGTTCCAGATCTTCCAGAATATCGTCGATATGTTCCGTCCCGATGGAAAGCCGCACGGTGGATGGCGTAATGCCTCCCGCCTTCAGTTCCTCCTCCGTCATCTGGGAATGGGTGGTGGAGGCCGGATGAATCACCAGGGACTTGACGTCTGCCACGTTCGCGAGCAGGGAGAATAGTTCCAGGCTTTCGCAGAACTTGCGAGCTTTTTCCGCGCCACCCTTGATTTCAAAGGTGAAGATGGAGCCGCCCCCGTTCGGGTAGTATCTCTTGTAAAGGTCGTGGTCCGGATGGTCCGGCAGGGAGGGGTGGTTCACCCTCTCCACCTGGGGATGGGAGGCCAGATAGTCCGCTACGCGCAAGGCGTTCTGCACATGGCGTTCCACCCGCAGGGAGAGTGTTTCCAGCCCCTGGAGCAGCAGGAAGGAGTTGAACGGGCTGATGGTGGCTCCCGTATCCCGCAGCAGGGTGGCCCGGATTTTGACGATATAGGCCAGATTGCCGCATACCTCAGCGAACACGGCTCCGTGGTAATTGGGGTTAGGCTTGCTGATGCCGGGGAACTTGTCGTTCTGCGTCCAGTCGAATTTACCGCCGTCCACAATCACGCCGCCCATCACCGTGCCGTGGCCGCCGATGAATTTGGTAGCGGAATGCACCACGATGTCCGCTCCGTGTTCCAGGGGGCGGAACAGGAAGGGCGTGGCGAACGTGCTGTCCACAATGAGCGGGATGCCGTGGGCGTGCGCCACTTCCGCCAGCGCTTCCATATCCACGATGTCGCAGTTCGGGTTGCCCAGGCTTTCCACGTACAGGGCCTTGGTATTGTTCCGGATGGCCCTGGAAAAATTCTGAACGTCCCTTGCATCCACAAAAGTGGTTTCTATGCCGGCGTCCGCCAGCGTATTGGCAAAGAGATTATACGTCCCGCCATATACGGTGGAAGAAGAAACGATGTGGTCCCCGGCCCGGGCGATGTTCTGGATGGCATACGTGACAGCAGCAGCCCCGGTGGAGACGGCCAGCGCGGCCGCCCCTCCTTCCAGGGAGGCGATGCGTTTTTCAAAAACATCTGCGGTAGGGTTCATCAGGCGGTTATAAATATTGCCCGGCTCCGCCAGGGCAAAACGGCCTGCCGCCTGTTCCGAGTCTTTGAAGACATACGAAGTGGTGGCGTAAATAGGCACGGCGCGCGCATCGGTGGCCGGATCCGGACTTTCCTGACCCACATGGATCTGGCGTGTTTCAAATCGATGGTTCTTACTCATGGTTTTTATATTCCTATCGGAAAACTAGGAAATAAATAATGAAAAGGAAAGCAGATGTCAAGCTCCGGGTAAAAAAAACGGGACATGGGCCGGAATGGGAAAGGAAGGGGAAATGTTCAGGCCCGCGGCCGCTGCTTAAATGCCTGCTCCGTAGTCGCAGCCGATTTCCTTCTGCTGTTCGGCCAGATCTTCCAGCGTTACGCGGCGCAAATAATTCTCAATGACTTGTTGCAGCCCGCGCCAGAAAGGCAGCGTGGCGCAGCCGGCCGCCCGCGGGCACGGATTCTCGTGGGAAGCCGTGCAGGAAAGGGGCAGGAGGGAGCCTTCCGTCAGTTTCAGGATATCTTCCGTAGTATATTCGCGCGGATGCCTGGAAAGGCGGTATCCGCCGGCCTTTCCCCGGAAGCTCTGGACGAATCCCGCTTTTAAAAGGATGGCGATAATCTGTTCCAGATAACGTACGGTAACGTCCTGCCTGGCGGAAATCTCCTTCAGGGAGATGTAACCCTCGTCGCGGTGCTGGGCGAGGTCAATCATCAGGCGCAGCGCGTAACGTCCTCTGGTGGAAACCTTCATCATACTGGCTAACTAAACGATATTTCTGTCTGTCCGTCAATCGGGAAAGAAGCCCCCAGAAATGGGCGGCCGGCTTGGCCCTTTTCCCTCCTGCCTGGTTTAGTGGGTGTAGTGGCGGGGTACCCGGGGGCCTATTCCGGTAAAAATCTCCCAGGAAATGGTGCCGGCCTTTTCCGCCAGTTCCGTCACGGGGATATGCGGCCCCATGATTTCTGCGGTCATGCCCGGTTCCGCGTGCGGCGCCCGGCTGACGTCCACCATGATCTGGTCCATCGTCACGCGCCCGAGAAGGGGGCAGGAAACGCCGTCCACCATGACGCGGGCGCCCTTGTGGGCCAGGGAACGCAGGTAGCCGTCCGCATAGCCTATGCCTACGGTCGCCACCCTGGTGGGGTGGTCCGTCACAAAGGTGCCCCCGTAGGAAATGCCGTGGCCTTCCGGCAGCGTGCGCACCACCGTCAGGCGGGAAAAAAGGGCCATGGCCGGCTTCAATTGCGCGGCCCATGGGGAGGGAATGGGGGAAAAACCGTACAGCACCAGGCCGGGGCGGCACATGTTGTTGGAGGGAATTTCATAATCCAGGGAGGCGGCGCTGTTGGCCAGGTGGCAGTACTTCAAAGGCAGTTTTTCCCGGATGCGGGCGGCCATCTGTTCAAAGCGGGAGATTTGCCTGAGCGTAATCTCCCGGTCCTCGTCCGCGCAGGGAAGGTGAGCGCCCAGGCCTTCCAGATGCAGGCTGTCCAGTTCTCCTAGGCGGGAAAGCAGTTCTTCAAGCTGGTCCGGCAGGAATCCGCCGCGGCCCATTCCCGTATCCACGGAAAGGTGGATGGGCAGCGTCTTTCCGTACAGCCGCGCCAGGGAATTGTAATGCGCGGCTTCCTCCATGGTGGAAATGAAGGAGCGCCAGCCGTTCAGCACGATTTCCTCCCGTTCCTCCGGGAACGCGGGGCCCAGGATGTAAGGGCGGGTGCGGCAGCCCGCCTGGCTGATGCGCCGGGCTTCTCCCACATTGGCCACCCCGAAGAAAGCGATGCCTTCCGAATCCAGCGTGCGGCAAACCTGTTCCAGGCCGTGGCCATAGGCGCCGGCCTTCACGACGGGCATGTAATATTCCCCTTTGGCCGCCTGTTTGACGACATTCAGGTTATGGCGGATGGCCCCAAGGTCGATTTCGGCCCAGGCGCGGGGAGGGCTGGTTGCTGGCATGGTTGGAGAATGGCGGAAAGGTTGAAAAAAGAGGGGCGACGGACGCTCCCGGCGCAGGGGATTGTCCGCCTTTGGCCTCGCAATTCCAGACGGATTTTTGTCAGTCTTTCTTTAACGGAGCGGGAGAAACAAAGCTGTGCGTCCAGAACATGGCGCCGGTTGCGGAGGTGATGCCTTCCATATTAAGATAGCGGGCCAGCAGCAGGGAGGGGGAGGAGTGTCCCATCTCCTTCTGGAGAAGGTTTTGATTGCAAAAATGGGCCAGGTGGTAGGAGGCGTAGGTATGCCTCAGCACGTCCTGAACCCATCCGCTTTTCTTCAGGATGCCGGACTGGCGCCTTACTTCCCTCCATTTCTTTTCCCAGTTGGGCGGGCAGACGGAACGGGCGGGGGAACCGGCGGAAGACATCCGGCTGAGGATGGAACCCAGCACGGGAAGGATGGAAACATGGCGGCTCCCTCCCGTTTTGGTATGGGTGGGCGCCAGTGAAACCAGGCCGGATTTCAGATTGATATGCTTCCACGTCAGCCTTTTGACCTCGTGGGGGCGTATACCCGCGTACAGCATCAGGGCGCAGGCCGGCAGGCATTCCCCTAGGAACAACTGTTCCGCGGTGTGGAGAAGCCGCTTTGCCTCGTACAGGGAAAGGGCCCTGATGCGTTTTTCCCTGAGGATGGGGGGAGGAACCAGAAAGGCCGCGTTTCTGCGGCACCATCCGCGCTTCAGGGAATAATTCAGGATGCCGCTCAGGATCAGCCGCCCCTTGTGCCGCTGGCGGGGAGTGGAAAAGCTTTTGCGGAGATAACGCCCGCAATCTTCCGGAGTGATGGAACGGACCTGTTTCCTTGCCAGCTCCGGGCATTTTTTCATCATCCGGGCGGCCATATAGCGGATTTCCTGCAGCGTGCGGGGACGGCGGTGTTTCCTTGCTTCCAGGCTGGCGCGGACAGCCTGGGAAAACGATACGCTTTTTTCCCTGTCGGCAAGAGCCTCTCCTCCCAGCCGTATGCAGCGTTTGGCTCGGGTTATTCTGTCGCCTCTTCCGCGGCTGGTGTCCAGGAGATCCTTTAAAAGAAGGAAAGCGTCCATGGGCGGAATGCCCAGGGAACGGATGAGGAAGATTCCGGCCTGGTCTGCGTCAGTTGGGAAAGAGGAAGTAGGTATGTTCATGAAGAACGTTGTAACAGAGGATTCCCAATCCGTACACAAGTCTAAAATGTGCTGATAACAGCTATAAAAATCAAACAAGAACGAGAGAGGAGATGGAAGTGGATAAACAATGATTTATGAAAATATGTTAGATTTTTTTCTACATTATTCAATATAAGTGTACGGATTGGGAATCCGTTAGAACAGGTAAAAATGAATATCTCTATTTCCACATTAATCATATTTGGAACAGTCTTTCTGATGGGTGAACATGTTTTAGCTCGAACCTTGGAAACGGGAAGAGCAGTTGGCTATTACACTCATTCCGGGAAAGGGGAAAGAAGCGCCAAAGCCAGGTTTGAACGGTTCAAAAGCAGAAAAACGCCTACAACTGGAACCAGCATAACCCCTATTTCCGTTTCAGACCAGTATGGGAACAGGTATCGTGGGGATTTAATTACCAGTACTTATGACCCCTCAGCTAAAGCCAGGGCGGGAGCTGCCGCCTGGGATAAACGCCAAAGCGCCAAAGCCAAGACAATCATCAACCAGGCGGAACATGAAGCCCAGTCAAAAATTGCCGGGGAAGAGGAAGCTCAGGTCTTTCGCGAATCTCTGTCACGCCTTCAGGAAGCCGTAAAACAGGGCAAGGTGGACAAGGTTCTTGCAACCAAAATGGTAAAGGTTTTGTCCCTGCGCGTCAAACAGGGGAAAATGAATAGAAGGGAAGCTGCCGGCGCTATTGATTATCTGATTCTCAATAATAAAGTTAATATTAAATGACGGAATCATCAGGATAAATGGGCGAAAATCGGCATAAATATTGATTGTTAATGAGTATGCTTCATGCAATATTGAGTATTTTGGTTGGAGTGCTGGGAGGTTTGAGTGCCAGGGTAATTTTTTCTTTTGCAGCTTCCATCGCCCTGCTGCCCTTGTCTTTATTCTCTTCAAGAAGGGAAGCTCAAGTTTCTACAGTGCAAGCCGCTTTGGCTTTATTCTTACTGGTTATTGCTGTTTCCCTGTATGATTTTGCAGTAATAAAAAGCTGGAAGGTAATAGTGGAACATTTGACGTGGGGAGACTATATAGGAATTGTTGTTTTCTGCATATCTTCTGCCTGTATTCCTGACAGCCGGGCAGCGGACATGGCAGGAGACTGCAAATATAACAGTATGATATTAAATGCGGGCGTTTATTTTTCCTTATTTATTCCTGTAGGTTTCTTGTTGATGGACTGTTCTGAAAATATATGGTCTTATTTATCTTTCATCATCGTCTTTCTGCTGCTCTCCTTTTTCCTGATAGATTTTCATTGTTTTAAGGCAAGCATGAAGCAAATATTTACGGATGGAAATAATTATCCGAAATTAGAGATAGAGAAAAACCGGTGGACAGGAAGATGGTGGCGGATGATTGCAATCATCATTTCTGTATGTTCTTTAACGGTTTTTAGCGTTGTACAGCTATTTAATGGAAAAAATACGCCCGCCCATGAGAACGAGTCTGTGGAACTGAATCATACCCGCCTGGTTGATTTGGGGGAGCAGTATTTGAATAAAGGAGATGCGGAGAGAGCGGTCTCATGTTTCAAAAAATCGGCAGAGTTTGGAAACGCGGAAGCCCAGAGGATGCTGGGATACTGTTATTCTTTGGGAGAAGGGATCAGGGAAGACAAACAGGAGGCGGTGAAGTGGTACCGTCTGGCTGCCGAACAGGGAGATGCGGAAGCCCGGTGGAGGCTGGGATACTGTTATTTTTGGGGAGAGGGGATCAGGGAAGACAAACAGGAGGCGGTGAAGTGGTACCGTCTGGCTGCCGGACAGGGGAACGCGGAAGCCCGGTGGATGCTGGGAGCCTGTTATTTTTTTGGAAACGGGATCAGGGAGGACAAACAGGAGGCGGTGAAGTGGTTCCGTCTGGCCGCCGAACAGGGAGATGCGGAAGCCCGGTGGAGGCTGGGAGACTGTTATTTTTTTGGAAACGGAGTTGGGAAAAATAAAAGAGAAGCCGTAAACTGGTATTTTTTGTCAGCCAAAAAAGGAAATGCAGAAGCACAAAGAAGATTGGGCGCATGTTTCTATTTTGGGCATGGAGTCGCTAAAAACAGGCAAGAAGCAATACGTTGGTATCGTCTGGCTGCGGAACAGGGAAATACCGTTGCCATCTCCATGCTGAAGAAGCTGGGAGTAATGTAAAGGGAAGAGAGAAGAGGCATAGTTACTGTATTTATAAAAAGATCACCAATGAAAAAAGTTATGGAACAGTCGGAAGAAAGGCTATCCCGTATTGATGCATACAATAAACTTGTGGACGTCGCAATATTGACAAAAACGAGTTCTAAAGCAGTTGCAGACATCGTGAATAATGAGTTGGGAATAGAGTGTAATGCGTCTGACGTACAGGAGATTTTGAAGTCTTCCGTATCTGCTTCCGATATGCATAAAATCCGCAGAGAGATAGAGGGAAATGCTTCTATAAAAATGGGGAATGCGAATAGAAATTTATTTTTGAAAAAATATGTCAGTTTTTCCGGTCGTATTTCCAGATCTGAATATTGGGTGCTAAAGTTGCTGATATTGCCAATGATGGCTAGTATTCTTCTTTGTGGAGTTGTAATGATGTGGAGTAAAACAGGGAACGATGCAGGAATGTTGGTGTTGATAGTTATTATTTTTATTTGTTTTATATATTTCAATATTGTTGCGGATGTCCGAAGGCTTCATGATATAGGAGAGAGCGGATGGTGGGTGTTTTTAAAACTGGTTCCTTTGGCCAACATTGTTATTGCGGCGTTTCTTTTTTTTAAAGGTGGCCAAGCTGTTGGTAATCAACATAGAGACTTAAGATCTTCTCACTGAAAAACGGTTGAGTATTTGGTGTTTGCCCTGGTACGGACAGGACGTCTTTTCCGATGTAATACCAAACGGATCTTTTCAGTTTTTTCCGGAATGGATATCAGGCGTTTCCTCTTTTTCCGCTGGAGGTGCCGAGGAGGCGTCCCGCAGGGTCTTCAGCAGGGCCGCCATGGTGTCTATGTCTTCATCCGTCATGGAGGAAAGGTCGTCCAGTTTCTTTTTGATGGCCTCAATTTCCTCCTCCCGGTACGGCAGCGCTTCTCCGCTGTGGGGACTCAGAAAGAAGGAAGTGATGGTGCTGGTGAGCGTTCCCACGAATCCAATGCCCGTGAGCATCAGGAATACAGCCAGGAATTTGCCTGAAGTGGTGACCGGATAGGTATCCCCGTAGCCTACCGTGGTAGCCGTGACGAAGGACCACCAGATGCCGTTGGGCAGGCTCATGCCTTCCGCCAGATGGATGCCTACGGCCCCCAGCAGGATGATGACCAGGGCGGCGATGCAGATATACTTGAATCCGTTCGTGTTGAAGAAACGCCGGATGCGCGTGGTGAACCTCATGGCATAGGAAAACAGGTCCAGATATCTGGCGAGCCTTAAGATTTCTCCCAGCGAGGCGAATCTGAACAGGCGGAACAGGGCGTCAAAGGGAATAATGGCCAGCAAATCCCAGGGGTGTTCCTTAACGAATATCCATTTGGACCGGCAGATGGAGAAGCGGATCACATAATCCAGCACAAAAATCCAGTAGATGGTGCGGTCCGCCGTGACTTCCCATTCAGCCGCTTCCGTTGTCAGGTCAATGGCGGTCAGCGTTACGGCGACCAGGGCCAGCAGGCACATGCCCGCTTGATAGGCCAGCCTCAGGAATAGAACGTGGCGGGGCATGTGGCGTAACGCGTTCATGGCGGGAAGAGAAATGAAAAAGCCGCCCCCGGCGGGGAGGGCTGGGAGCGGCGTTGGGGAAGGAAGCTGTTTCTTCCGGGGTCCCTACTTCAGCAGGAGCTGTTCCATCAGGGCCTGGGAGGACTGGGCCAGCACGGCGGGATCGTCCAGCATGCCGGCGCGGAGCAGGGCGGTATTCGCGATCTGGTCCGCCACCATTTGCGCCAGTTCCGGGTTTTCCGTCCGCAGGGCGGAAAGCTTTTTCACCAGAGGGTTGGAGGGGTTCAGTTCCAGCTGCGGATGGCTTTCCGGCACTTCCTGCCCCATGGCTTTCATGTACGCCCTCATTTCCGGCCCCATGTCATTGCCGCTTTGCAGGGCTACGGCGGCTCCGCTGACCAGGCGCTTGCCCAGGGTGACTTTGGAGAATTTGTCCGGGTACAGTCCTTTCAGCCATTCTTCCAGAGCCGCGGCTTCCTCCTGGGGCAGGGCGTCTTTCTGTTCCTCTTCCAGGGCGGGGAGTTCCACGTCGGCGCGGTCGATCATCGTGACGGGCTTGCCGTCCACGCTGGACAGGGAGTCCAGCACGAATTCGTCCCCGTGGTCCGTGAAGAAGGCCACTTCATAGCCGCGGGCCTTGAAGGCTTCCAGGTACGGGCTGTTTTCCAGATGGGAGCGGGAAGGGCCGGTAAGCGCGTAAATGGCCGTCTGCCCTTCCTTCATGCGGGTAAGGTATTCCTCAAAAGAGGTCGTTTCCCCCGGTTCCGTGGACGTGGATTCAAAACGGAGCAGCTTGCCCAGGGATTCCTTGTTCGACCAGGAGGTGACGACGCCTTCTTTCAGGTAGCGGGAGAATTGCGCGTAGAATTCCCTGTAGGTTTCCTTGTCGTCCTTAGCCAGTTTTTCCAGATGCTTGATGAAGCGCCTGGTGATGATGTCGCTGATTTTGCGCACCAGGGAATTGTCCTGAAGCATTTCGCGGGAAATGTTCAGGGGCAGGTCTTCGCTGTCCACCACGCCGTTCAGGAAGCGGAGCCATTCCGGCAGCAGGCCTTCCGGCTTGGCGTCAATCAGCACGCGCTTGCAGTACAGGGCCACGTTGGCGTCCACGCGGCCGAATCCGAACATTTCCGGATTGCGCCTGGGGATGAAAAGCAGGGCATTCAGGGCAATAGGGGCGTCCGCGCTGAAGTGCATGTAGGACAGGGGCTTTTCATCCGTATGGGAGATGAACTGGTAAAACTCGTCATATTCCTCCGGCTTCACGTCGGATTTGGACTTGGACCAGATGGCCTGGACGGTGTTGATGTGTTCTCCGTTGAAGTTGAGGGGGAACCCCACGAAGTTGGAGTAGCGGCGCAGGAGTTCCTTGACGCGGTATTCCTGGGAAAATTCTTCATATTCGTCTTTCAGGCGGATGACGATGCGGGTGCCCCGGTCCAGCGGTTCCGCCAGCGTTTCGATGCTGTAGCCTTCCCGTCCGTCGGAAGACCAGCGCAGGGAGGCGGCTTCCGGTTCATAGGAGCGGGTGAACACTTCCACGCGGTCCGCCACCATGAAAGAGCTGTAGAAGCCCACGCCGAACTGGCCGATCAGGTCCGCTCCGCCTTCCTGCTTCTGCTTAAGGGCTTCCATGAATTTTTTGGTGCCGGAGTGGGCGATGGTTCCCAGGTTTTCCACCAGATCCGCTTCCGTCATCCCGATGCCGGTATCCGCGATGGTGATGGTTTTGTTTTCCTTATCCGTGGCTACGGTGATTTCCAGGGGCTTGTCCGGCTGGTAAATATTGGAGTCCGTCAGCTGCTTCAGGCGCAGTTTTTCCAGGGCGTCGGAAGCGTTGGAGACAAGTTCGCGGACAAAGATTTCACGGTCGCTGTAAAGGGCGTTGATGACAATGTCCAGCAGCTGCCGGACTTCCGCCTGAAATTGATGTGTTTCTGTATTCATATGGAAAAATGTTTTGCGAGCGTCATTATACGGCCCCCGTCAAGGGGGATGGACAGTTTTTCTCCCTGGGCCTGAGCGTTCCATGTCACACAAAGGGGCTTTTTCCCGGGCATGGGAGGGGCCGGGCGTTTTTCCTTGAAACAATTCCGGAAACTGAACAGTATTATTTAACAAATATGATTTTCTCACCATTGTTGAAAAAGGGGGTTCTTTTATTGGCCCTCTGCGGCGTGCTGGGCGGCGGCGTGCTTTCCGCCCAGGAAGCAGGGGGTGCGCCGATTACGGAGGAGGGTTTGAAAACATTGGATTCCAATGTGTTCGCCAATGAATACATGCTGGCGTTGAAGCCCAATGTCACGCGCGACCGCATCGCCAGAATCAAGGACCCCTTTGTGCGCGGGCTCGCCACGCGGATGGCGGAGAAGAAATTTGACCGCAAGGCCCGCGCCCTTACGGCGGAACCGTATGAACCGGTCAAGGATCTGGCGGAACGCCTGCGTACCAGCCAGTACAGCAAATTTGAAAATCCCACCGGCATCTTTTTTGAGGAGGGGGAGGACGTGTTGCTGGTCATGGGGGATCCCAAAGGTGAGAAGCTGAATCTGGTTATCCACAACTTCGGGCGGGACGGAGGCCACAGCTCCTATCCGCTGAAGGAGGGGGTCAATATCATCAGGGCGAAGAACAAGGGGCTTGGCTACATTGAGTATTTCACCCCCAATTATAAGAAGGCTCCCAAGGTGCATTTATCCATTTTGTCCGGCAAGGTGAACGGAGTTTTCGTGGGAGGAGTCAGCAAAAACAGCGACTGGAAGAAGATGCTGGAAAACTCCCCCACGGAAGTTGTGGACATCGTGGGCAGCCGCGTGCATCTGGTGTATCCGGTGGAGGAACTTAAACAATTCTGTCCGGACAAGGGGGAGGAGCTCATTGCCCTGTACGACAGGATTATCGGCATGGAGCAGCAGATCATGGGCTTGTACAAGTACAGGATGCTGCCCAAAAACCGCATGTTCGGCCGTGTGATCTGGAACGGGTTCATGCATGCGGACGGCACGGGGGCCGCCTTTCATAACGGCACCATGAAGGAGGTCGGCAATCCGGACAGGATTCCCGGCAGCGCCTGGGGGATTGCCCATGAGTTCGGCCACGTCAACCAGGTGCGCCCCGCCATGAAATGGGTCTCCACCGGAGAAGTGACCAATAACATTTACTCCGCTTACGTGAATTACATGCTGAATCCCTCCAGCATGCGCCTGGAGCATGAACGCATCAACGGCGGGGACGGCAACATGATTGGCGGACGCTTCAACGCCTATCTGAATAACGGCATTTTGAAGGGGGAAAACTGGCTTGTCCAGAGCGGGCCGGACAAGCGTTCCGGCGGGGATAACCGTCCGATGGTGCACGACCATTTTGTCAAGCTGGCCCCCCTGTGGCAGCTTGAGCTGTATTTCAAGGTAGCCGGGAAGGGTAATCCCGACTTTTATCCGGATATCTTTTATAAGGCCATCAAGATGGATACCAGGGGCAAGAAGGACGGCGAGCTCCAGCTTGCGTTCATGAAGAACGCCTGCGACGCCGCCAGACAGGACCTGACGGATTTTTTCCGGAAAACGGGCATGCTCAAACCCATTGACCAGGAATTGGACGACTACACCTGCGCCCGCATGACCATCACGGAGGCCGACTGCAAGAACCTGATTGCCTACGCCAGGAAGTACAAAAAGCCGGAAAGCCCCGTCATTTACTATATTTCCGTCAACAGCGCGGAAGCATATAAGAACCGCCTGCCTGTCCGCGGCGTTTACAACCAGGGCGTTACGGAGCAGGGCAACAGGCGCATTGTTTCCCATGACGTGTGGAAAAACGCCGTCGTCTTTGAAACATACAAAGACAGGGAAATGGTCCGCATCACCATGGTAGGGACGGATTCCAGGGATAATTCCTCCACCACGGTTCCCTATCCGGAAGGTTCTACGCGGATTGAAGCCGTTTCCTGGGACGGCAGGCGGACGCTGGTGTACGGCAAACGCCCTGCCAAATGAAAGCTTAAGAGGTTAGCGTGTTCGGGCGCCGCCGTTCTCCGGAACGGCGGCGCTTTTTCATGGCAGGGGGGATGGAAAACCGCAGGGAGATTGTTTCCCCTGATGGTCTTTCCGTCATGCCGTGTTTCCGGACCGCTGACAGCCGGAAGGCTGTTACTTTTGAACAGGGGCGGGGGCAAGGATGTATAACATGGGATGGATAAGGCAGGGACTTCCGGAGGCATCAGGGGAAAGATGCTGCTGTTTGTCGCCTTTTTAATCGTGTGCTTCAATTTGCGTACCGGGTTTGATTCTCCCGATCCGCTGCTGGGAACGATTGAAAGGGATATGGGGCTTTCCCTGGAAAATTCAGGGCTGTTCGCCCTGTTGCCCGTCTTTGTGCTGGGGGTGGCGGCTCCCATTTCTCCACGCGTGGCACGCTGGATGACGCCGTGGAAAATCATTTTCTGGTTCCAGCTTCTGGCGGTGGCCGGAATTTTCTGGCGTAGCTGGGACGGCGTAGCGGGGTTATACGGCGGCATGGTTCTGATGGGGCTGGGCATGGGAATTGCCGGGGCGGCCATTCCCGGACTGATTAAGCACCAGTTTCCTGACCATGCTTCCGCCATGATGGGGGTTTACAGCGCCATGATTGGCGTGGGCAGCGCTGCGGCTTCCGGATTGTCCGTTCCCATTTCCAACATGCTGGGAGGCTGGCGTTTCGGCCTGGGGGTCTGGATCATCCCCATTCTGCTGGGAATGCTGGTATGGGGCGCTTATTTTCTCAGGCACCCGGCCGGCGTGTTTCAAAGTGATCCGGCGGCTTCCGGTCACAACCTGCTGCGCAGCGGCAAAGCATGGCAGGTTACCGTTTTTTACTTGAGCCGCGTTGGGGCGGCCTATTTCTTTTATACTTGGATTCCCATCTTTCTGAGGCAGCGGGGCATGAGCTATGAGGATGCCGGGTTCATCCTTTCCGTGGCCATGTTCGCCCAGCTGCCCGCCACGCTTTCCGCGCACGTGCTGGAAAAGGCTACGGGCGGCCGGGGGCTCCTCATCGTGATGGCCATGGCATTGGCGGCCCTTTCCTGCTGGGGCATCCTGTATTTCCCGCCGGACTGGGCTCTCTGGATGGCTATTCTGTTCGGCCTGGCGACGGGAACCGTATTCAGCCGTGGAATGGCGCTGATGGTGGAACGGGCCCGGACCCCTTCCGAATCAATCAGGCTTTCCGGCATGTCCCAGGGAATCGGCTTTACCATGGGCGCCCTGTTGAGCCTGCTGTTTACCTCCTTCCTGCATCAGGGCGGCTCCTTTTTGCCGTTCTGCCTGGTTTATACCTTTTTCTGCGTGCTCGGCATGGTTTCCGGCCGAATGTCCGCCCGGCCGGGATACGTGTAATTTGCTGGGGAGATTTAATGGTTAAGGATTAGTGACTAGGAAAAGAGGTTCATTGTTCTTTTCCCCCCTTTCCGGGGTCCGCCATTTTCTTTTGAGTGACCTCCCCGCGGCCCGAAGGGCTTGACGCTGGCGGGGGGGACGGGTAAGCTCTTGCCCGTCAAATTTTATGAAGGAAGAGATTGTACGCATCCAACGGGACGCCCTGGCACGCATCGCCCAGGCGTCTGACAGGCGCGGCGTGGAAGACGCGCGCGTGGCCATCCTCGGCAAAAAAGGGGAACTGACCCTGGCCCAGACGGGCATGAAGGACGTTCCCAGAGAGGAAAAGCCCGCTGTCGGCCAGTTGCTTAACGAGGCCCGCAAGGCCATTACGGAAGCTCTGGACGCTAAGCTGGAGGAAGTGCAGGCCCAGGCGGACAAGGCCGCCGTGGCCGGTGTGGACCTGACGCTTCCGGCCCGCTCCCTGCCGCCTGGCGGTCTGCACCCCCTCACCATCGTTAGGGATGAAGCCGTCCGCATTCTGCGCCACATGGGCTTTGCCCTGGCGGACGGCCCGGAGATTGAGGACGAGTTCCACTGCTTTGACGCGCTGAACACGCCGGAAGATCACCCGGCCCGCAATGAGAAGGATACATTTTACTTTGATTCCGGCAAGCTTCTGCGTACGCACACGTCTTCCGTGCAGATCCGCTCCATGGAAAAGCAGCTGCCGCCCGTGCGTGTCATCGCTCCCGGTTCCGCCTACCGCCGCGACGAAATTGACGCCACGCACCTTTCCGCCTTCAATCAGCTTGAAGGCCTGTATGTGGATACGGACGTTTCCGTGGGCGACCTGAAAGGAACGCTGGAATATTTTCTGCGCGCCCTTTTCGGTTCCGGAACGGAGGTGCGCTTCCGCCCCCATTTCTTCCCGTTCACGGAACCCAGCTTTGAAATTGACGTCAAGCTGAAGGTGGACGGCCAGGCCCCCCGCTGGGTGGAGATTGCCGGCTGCGGCATGGTGGATCCCAATGTTTTTGAAGCCGTGGACCGCGAACTGGGCCTGGACCCCGGAGCGCAGGCCCGCTACACGGGGCTGACCGGCTTTGCCTTCGGCATCGGCCTGGACCGCCTGGCGATGATCCGCTGGGGCATCAGGGACATCCGCGCCCTGATTGAGAATGATGTGCGCTTCCTTGCCCAATTCCAATAATTTTTACCTGTTTTCCCGTTATGAAGATTTCCCTTAACTGGCTTTCCCAGTACATTGACCTGTCCGGCCTGAGCGTGGATGAAATGTCTGACATGCTGACTTTTGCCGGCATTGAGGTGGAAGACATCCGCCAGCAGGGCGTGGATTCCCCATACGTGGTGGTGGCCCGCGTGGCTGCCGCGGAACAGCATCCCCAGGCGGACCGGCTGAAAGTCTGCCAGGTGGACGTGGGCGACGGCACGCTGCACCAGATTGTGTGTGGCGCGCAGAACTACAAGGTGGGGGATAAGGTCCCCTGCGCCCTGCCGGGAGCGGTGCTGCCCGGCAACGTTGAAATCAAGGTGGGCAAGCTGCGCGGCGTGGAGTCCCGCGGCATGCTCTGTTCCGCCTCCGAGCTGGGGCTTCCCGACAAGGAGCACGGTCTCTGGATTCTCCCTCAGGAACTGGAACCCGGTACGCCGATTTCCCAGGTTGTCAAGGCGGATACCCTGGTGGAAGTGGAAGTAACGCCCAACCGGCCGGATTTGCTTTCCCACAACGGCATGGCGTATGAACTGGCCGCTATCTCCGGCCGGGGGTACAGGCCTGTTTCCATTGACGACGCCGGAGTGGCGCTGGAACCCGCCGGAGACTTCGTGCGGCTGGACCAGCCGGAGCTGAACCCGTACTACACCGCCGTAAAAATCAGCGGCGTGAAAGTGCAGGAAAGCCCGGAATGGCTGAAGGAACGCCTGGTAGCCGTCGGCCTGCGCCCCATCAACAACATCGTGGATATTACCAACTTCGTCCTGCATGAACTGGGAACGCCCCTCCATGCCTTTGACGCGGCGAAAGTGCAGGGCGGCATCGTCACCCGCACCGCTTATGAAGGGGAAACCATCAAGGCCCTGGACGGGCAGGAATACACGCTTAACTGCACGGATCTGGTTGTTGCGGACCAGTCCGGCAATGCGCTCGCCATCGGCGGCGTGATGGGTGGGGAGGAAAGCGGCGTGACGGACGCCACTACGGATATCATTCTGGAGTCCGCCTGGTTCAAGCCCTCCTCCGTCCGCGCCACGTCCCGCAGGCTGGCCCTGTCCTCCGACTCTTCCTACCGCTTTGAACGCGGCACTTCCGCCTGGAATGTCCTGCGCGGTTCCGTGCGCGCCGTGGAACTGATTCTTCAGCTGGCGGGCGGAACGGCCTCCCCAACGTATGTGGCCGGTTCTCCCGTTCCTAATCCGGCTCATGCTTCCATGCCTTCCTGCGGAGGGGCGGACGGCCCCGTTTCCGTGTTCGCTTCCCTGAAGCAGGGGAAGGGCGCCACGGTGACTAATGAACTGGGCTTTGTACAACTTCCCTGGAAAGCGCTGGATCAGATTTCCGGCGGTTCCATTTCTCATGAGGAAGGGGCTCGCATCCTGACGGCGCTGGGCCTGAAGCAGGTTCCGGATTCACCGGAATGCTGGCTGATCCCCCCCCACCGCCTGGATCTCACGCGCCCGTGCGACCTTCTGGAGGAAATCGTGCGCGTTTTCGGCCTGGACGGCATACCGTCCCGCTTCTCCGGCCCCTTCGTGGCGGAATCCCCGGTGGATGCGGCCTATAACTTCCAGATGGAGCTGCGCCGCAAGCTGGCGGCCCTGGGATTTTATGAAACCCAGACCATCAAGCTCATCGCCTCCGAATCCGCGGACGGCACCATCGCCCAGGTGAAGGACGCTTTGCCCCTGCGCCCCCTTCAGGACGGTGACCTCATCCGCGTATCCCTGCCGCTCAGCGAGGATCACTCCGTGCTGCGCCCCGCCCATACGCCCGGCCTGATTGCCGCCGCCGTGCGCAACAGCAACCAGGGCGTTTCCGGCCTGCGCTTCTTTGAACTTGGACGCGTCTTCCGCAATACGGGCGGCGGCAAGGGCAGGGACATTGAAACGGATACCCTGGGAATCTTGGTTTCTGGGGACCGCACGGCGCGCTCCTGGGCGGATCCCAGGCCGGAGCAGGCCTCCTTTGAGGATCTGCTGGCCGTGATGGCGGCTCTGGCGCCGGGCCACCGTTTTACGCTCACGCCTGCCAGACCGCGCGAACAGGCCGCCCTGGGGGCGGACGTACAGCTGGACGGGAAAGCCTGCGGCTATTTCGCCCGCCTGTCCCTGGCGCGTTGCCGGGAGCTGGGCCTGGGTCAGCCCGTGTACGTGGCGGAACTGGATCTCCGCAAAATGCAGGAAATCCTGACCGCGCCCGTGAAGGCTGCGGAATTGCCCCAGTTCCCCGGTTCTTCCCGCGATGCGGCCATGGAACTGCCCCTCTCCACGCCCAATGCGGATATTGTCAAGGCCGTGGAATCCGCACGGGAAAAACTGCTTGTCAGTTATTTCTGCTTTGACGTGTTCACGGACCCCTCCGGCGAAAAGCTGCCGGCGGACCGCAAATCCATTGCCTATACCTTCCTGTACAGGGATCCGGCCAAGACCCTCACGGCCGCGGAAGTGGATGCAGCGCACCAGCGCGTGCTGAAAGCCCTGACGGACAAAGTGAAGGGCCTTTCCTTCAGGTAATCCCCGTTAACGGGCCGCGCGTTTCATGGGCTGGAGCGTGCGGCCTGCTTTTCATTTTCCATGCATTTGACTTTCCTGCGCCGCGCGTGCCCGGCCGCCGCCCGCATCCTGATGACGGCGGCGTGGTTCTGTTTCTCCGTATGGGCGGCGGGCGTGGTTTTTTACAACGTATGGGGGGGAGCCGTGCTGGTGTGGCTGTACGTGGCGGCCATGGCATACGCCTTCGCTCTCCGCGGAAAACGGCCCGTATTATGGCGCGCTTCCTGGGGAGTACCGGCCCTGCTGCTGGCGTACTACCTGTGCATACCGGCGACGAACGATAAGGAATGGCAGCCGTCCTGGAGTCGCCTGCCCTCCGTGGAAATCAACGGAAATGAAATCGTGGTGAAGGACGTGCGCAGTTTTATCTACCGGACGGAGCGGGACTTCGACGCGCGCTATGTGACGCGCCGCTTTGACCTGGACAAGCTGGCTACGCTGGATTTTGCCGTGAGCCACTGGGATGGAATTCGTGGCCCATACCATGTTGTCCTTCGGTTTTGAGGATGGGAAGCATCTGGCCCTGTCCGTGGAAACGCGCCTGCCGGAGGGGGTGGAGCAGGGAAGTGTCCCTGGCCTTTACAAGCAATTCAACGTGATTTACATCCTGGCGGACGAAGAAGACCTGTTCGCCCTGCGCACCAATTACCGGAAAGAGGACATGTACCTGTACCGCATCAACATCGGCAGGGAAAGCCTGAAAAAGGCCTTTCTGGGGTTTGCGGAAAAAATCAACAGCCTCCATGAACGCCCGCGCTATTATCATACCGTCACCGCCAACTGCACGACGGAACTGGTAGATACATTCAAAAGTTATCTGGGCGTGCGCCGCTGGCAGTGGACTCCCGTTTTTAACGGCATGTGTGATCAGAATGCCTATGACCGCGGGGAACTTCTCCACCTTCCCGGAGAAGGTTTCCGGGAGCTGAAAAAGCGCTCTTTCCTGGGGCATGGAGGGAACGGTGAGGACTGGCCAGCCCTCCGCCGCCGCTGGGAGGAGGGCTGGAGGACGTTCGCGTCCGCTCCGGTCAAAGAGTAGCGAACTGGAAGTGCATCCAGTCGTAGTCGCGGGAGCGTCCCAGGGATACGGCCCCCTCCGCTTCCACGAATCGCCAGAAGGCGGCGTACACCGGTCCGGACAATACCGCTTTCGGCGCGGGGATGTTCAGGCCGTTTCTGTCCGGGTCCATGTCCACGGCGATTCCCCAGGCGTGCATGGATGTGGCCTTTCCGCCGATGATGGAGCGGTTGTTGAAGCAGCCGCCGTACAGGTCCAGCCCCAGTTCCCTGATTTTCTCCATGCCGTAATGGTCCAGAGTAGCCTGGAAGATGCGGACGAGCGGTTCCGCCACCAGCTTGTGGCAGCGCATGGTGGAAACGGTCGTGTTTGTTTCCCACGCCAGCCGCATGATATAAGGCAGCTTGATGCTGGTCATGTTGCTTTCATCACCCGCACGGCCGAAGACGGATTTCCCGGAGCGCACTTCCTTCTGGCTGGGCCAGGATTGTTCCGGTTGGCGGATGCCCAGCCTGTCCAGCAGGGCCAGCGCCGTCTTGGGGCCGGGGATGCCGTCCGCATCCACGCCCAGGTGCTGTTGAATCAATTTCCAGTATTTTTTCATAGGGAGCCACGCTAGAAACTCCCTCCGGAAAGTTCCACATTTTTCCTTCCAGCGTCATTCCTGCCTTTACGGCGGGAGGCAAAAAAAGGCCGTTTGTCCTTTTATGTTGCGGAAAAGATTCATTCTGCTACACTTTTGTTTACCTTTTATTTTATGAATTCAGAACCATCCAACGTTGTCAAATTTTACAATGGGGAACAAATTCCCTTGGAACTGCATAAAGTCCGCGTGGTGCAGAAGCTGCATCTTGTCCCCGTGGAACGCCGCCTGGAAGCCGCACGGGAAGCCGGGTTCAACACCTTCCAGCTCAGCACGAACGATGTCTATCTGGACATGCTGACGGATTCCGGCGTCAACGCCATGAGCGACAACCAGATCGCCGCCATGTTCCGGGCGGATGACGCCTATGCCGGTTCCCAGAGCTTTGACCGCCTGAAGCAGGCTGTCCGGGATGTCTTCGGCAAGGAATACCTTCTGCCCGCCCACCAGGGGCGCGCCTGTGAAAACATCATTGCCCGCACCTTCGTGAAGCCCGGGGACGTGGTTCCGATGAACTACCATTTCACCACCACGCACGCCCATATTGACCTGAACGGCGGCAAGATTGAGGAACTGGTGGCTGATGAAGCCGTCAATCCGGTCAGCACCAATCCCTTCAAGGGCAATCTGGACCCCGGCAAGCTGCGGGACTGCATCGCCCGTCACGGGGCGGGCAAAATCCCCTTCGTGCGCATGGAAGCCTCAACCAACCTGATTGGCGGTCAGCCCTTCTCCATTGCCAACATGCGGGAAATCCGCGGCATTTGCGATGAATTCGGCATCATGCTGGTGCTGGACGCCTCCCTGATCGGGGAAAACGCCTACTTCATCAAGATGCGTGAAGACGAGTTCAGGGATGCGTCCTGCGCGGACATCCTGAAGACCATGTGCGGACTGGCGGATCTGGTGTATTTTTCCGCCCGCAAGGTTTCCTCCTCCCGCGGCGGCGGCATCTGCACGAACGACCGGGCCATTGCCAAGAAAATGGAGCATCTCGTTCCCCTCTTTGAAGGCTTTTTGACTTATGGCGGCATCTCCGTGCGGGAAATTGAGGCCATGGCCGTAGGCCTGTATGAAACCACGGATTTGACCGTGATTTCCCAGAGCCCCTCCTTCATTGAATATTTCATCGGCCAGATGGTGGACATGGGCATTCCCTGCGTAACCCCCGCTGGCGGTCTGGGCGCCCATATTGACGCAGGGCGTTTCCTGCCCCATATCCCGCAGGAGGACTATCCCGCCGGGGCTTTGGCGGCGGCTTTCTTCATCGCCTCCGGCGTGCGCGGCATGGAACGCGGCACGCTTTCCAGCGTCCGCGACGAAAACGGCAAGGACATTCTGGCGGATGTGGAACTGCTCCGCCTGGCCTTCCCGCGCCGTGTCTTCACGTTATCCCAGGTGAAATACGTGGCGGACCGCATGAAGTGGCTCTATGACAACCGCGATTTGATTGGCGGCCTGGAATTTGTGGAGGAACCGCCCGTCCTGCGCTTCTTCATGGGCAAGCTCCGCGCCAAGAGCGACTGGCCTGAAAAACTGGCGGCCAAATACCGCCGGGACTTCGGGGAAAGCCTGTAAAGGCTGTTTCTCCCGTTCAATCCCGGATTGGCAAGGGCTGGACCGTCAGGTTCAGCCCTTGTTGCGTTGGGGGAGGCGTGTCTTTGCGGACATCACCCTTCAATGTTTCCGCCGGAAAGCGGCCGGAATCAGAAGTTAAGCAGACCCTGTTTCCAGCATACCCAGCCGATTGCCGTTGCGATGAGCAGGATGATGAGGAAAGCCGTGCCTGCGGAAGATTTTTTCCTGGCCTGGGGAAGAGCCTTCCTCGATACTCCGCCGGCCTGCAGGGTGCCTGCCGCCGCCATGGCGTTGATATAGTCATTCCATGCCTTGGCGGAATGGAAGCGGTTGCGTTCGTCCGGCGACAGGGCTTTGTCAATTCCGGAAAGGAAGTTCATGGGATAAGTTTTCCGCAGGGCCGCGTAACTGGTCACTTTCGGGTTGCGGTCCACCACGGAACGCTGGTCCGCAGGATGGGGAACCTGGCCCGTGAGCAATTCGTAGAACGTGGCGCCCAGTTCGTACATATCGCACCAGGGACCTATTTCGCTCCGGCGTCCGGGGTAGAATTCCGGCGGGGTATAGCCGGGCGTGATCTGGACGAGCCCCTGATGCTGGAGGGTCTTGGTGCGCACGGCGCCGAAGTCGATGAGCTTGGGCGTTCCGTCCGGCTGGATGAAGATGTTGCTCGGCTTGATGTCGCAATGGTACACACCCATGGAGTGAAGGTAGTGCAGGATGTCCAGCAGGCGGAACAGAAGATCCGTGGCCTGGGCCGGTTCCATGGTTTGCCCGGTGGCGTGCATGGTGGTCATCAGGTCGAACAGGGTCTGTCCCTGGATATTCTCCATGACGTAATAGCAGGTGCCGTTGGCGTCAAACATGTCAAACACCTGGACAATGCCGGGATGGTTGAGCTGGGACAGGACGGAAGCCTCCTGCCGGGAATTGGAAACGCTCTGGGAGAAATTGACGGCGGTCTGTTCGTTCCGGGGATGGACAACGCCGGTTTCCATATCCCGGCAGGCGTAGGCGTCCGGCATGCATTCCTTGATGACGACATACCGGGAACCGGGGTTGTCCAGAGCCAGGTACGTGATGCCGAAGCCGCCGGCGTTCAGCACGCTCAATATCGTATATTTGTCTTGCAGAACAGTATTGTCCGCAAGCGGGTAAACCAGTGTTTCTTGTTCCATGTCAGGGGGAAGGGCGGGTTGGAGCCGGGAAAATCTTTAATTTAATACGCAGGTTCTGTCAAGAATCTCTCCGCCGCATTCAGTAACAGGAGACGCGGAATTCATATTCTTCCACGCTGCCGCGTTCCAAGCAGGCGGCCAGCCAGTCGAACAGGGCTCCGAATTCCCCGCCCAGGGTTTCCCCCGTATCTGCCTCCAGCGTCTTCAGCCTTCCGGCGGCCAGCCGTACGGGCGTGAGCTCCGCCAGCAGGGCGGCGCATTCTTCATCTCCGGCTTTGAAAATTTCCTCCGCGCCGGGGAGTTCTCCCAGGCGTTCGTCCGCAATTTCCAGGCAAAGCACCCCTACGCCGAACTCGGCGGCCAGCCCGCGGAGGGCGGCGCATTCGGAATCATCCGGCAGTTCCCCCACAATGACCAGTTCTCCGCACTGTGCCCAGCGGGACGTGGCCAGAGTCCTGAAAAATTCCCTTCTGCCGTCTTCTCCACCGGGCATGCGGGCTACGCAGACGCTGCGGATGCCCATCATGGGTGCCCCGATCATGCGGCGGCGCTGAAGTGCGCTTTTGTCAAAAACAAGCGCGTTTCCCTCCCATTCCCCCTCCGGCCATTCCACAACGGCCAGATCCGGCTTTACCCAGGAAGTTCCGGTTTCACTGGTACTGAACACGAAAACGCCGCGGCCCGTGGTATCGTACTGGCGCACGGCCAGGGCCAGCGCCTTGGCGCGGCAGTTCAGGGCGTCCGGTTCGTTTTCCCCGAGGAACAGGGGCAAAAGCCCTCTGGGAGCGCGTTGCCCGTCCCGTTCCCTCATGCGCCTGTAATAGCCCTGGCCGCGTTCCACCTTGGCGATTTCCGAATCCGGCTCGGAAGCCATGAAAGAAAAATGGTAGCGCAGGGATGCGTCCGAATATTCCTCCCCCAGCCTCAGGCGCACCAGGCGGATGAGTTCTGTTCCCTTAATGGCCTGGGCCGGATCGGAAGGCAAAAGTTCCGGGAGCAGTTCTTCCAGCTGGGATCGTAAACTCATACGCGCTCCATGAGAACACGGGAGAAGCGCTTCTTCAAGGCGGAAGGAGTTCAGCACATGAAATAAAAAGCTCTTTTATTTGCTCCGGAATACGGCAAGATGATCCGCATGGCATGGATTACCTCCGGTTATATACCTTCGCCCGGGCGCATGGCCGTAATCGCCGGTACCACCTTTACGCAGCTGGTGCGCATGAAGGTGTTTCTCTTTCTTGGGCTCTTCGCTGTGGCGCTGCTGGCTCTGAGTTCCTTCCGCCTGAGCGCGGTGCTGGGGCCTGAAACCGGGGGAATCAATGAACTCGTGCTGCTGAAAAACTCCGCCTACGGCGCCATGCGGGTGTTCGGCCTCTTTTTCTGCGTGGCGGCCACGGCCCTGATTATTCCCAGGGATGCGGAGGACCGTATTCTATACACTATCCTTTGCAAACCGGTGCCGCGCATCGACTATCTGATGGGGAAGGTGCTGGGGGTGCTGGCCCTGACCCTGGTTGCCGTTCTGCTGATGGATGCCGTAATGACGCTGGTGCTGTGGATGCGGACGGATACGGTGGTGGCGGAGCAGATAGCCTCTCTGAAAGGCCGTTATACGTTGGAGGAAATGCAGCCGTACCTGGACAGGATCCGCCTCCAGGGAGCTACCTGGAACGTGCAGACGGGGCTGGGCGTGATGATGTGCGAGTTTGTCGTGCTTTCCTCCCTCACGCTGTTGATGTCCTGCGTGACGAACGGCACCATTATCAGCGCGCTGCTGACGTTCATGATCTATCTGGCGGGACTGTTCCAGACGCAGGCTCTTTCCCTGTGGGTTGGATCCGGCACGGATGGCCTTTCTTGGTGGGAGGTGGCGGGCAGCAGGCTCTTTTCCCTGGTTTTTCCGAATTTCCAGATTTATTCCGTGACGGATTCCGCCCTGAACGGACGTCTTATTCCCCTTTCCCTGTTCGGAACCCTGGCCCTGATTACGCTGGGGTACTTCGTCTTTCACATGACGCTGGCGGCGTGGCTGTTCAGGAAAAAGGAATTCTAAGGCGCAACCGTATGAAGGATATCATCAATGCGCGTTGCGGCTGGGCCGGAACCGATGAACTTTACATGAAATACCATGATGAAGAATGGGGCAGGCCCGTTTCCGATGACAAAACCCTGTTTGAATTTCTGGTGCTGGAGAGCGCCCAGGCGGGATTATCCTGGCTTACTATCCTCCGGAAGCGCGAAGGATACCGGAGAGCCTTCCATGGCTTTGATGTGGAGAAAGTGGCGCGGATGACGGCAGAAGATGTGGAACGGTTGATGCGATTTGATGGAATTGTCAAAAACCGTTTGAAAATCAACAGCGCTGTCAATAATGCGAAACTGTTTATGGCCGTTCAGGAAGAATTCGGCAGTTTTTACCGGTACGTCTTGTCGTTTTTCCCCAATCATCAGCCCGTTGTTAACCATTTCAGCGCTCTGGCTCAGATTCCCGCTGTTTCTCCGGAGTCGGAAGCCATGAGCAGGGACATGAAAAGGCGGGGATTCAGGTTTTTCGGTCCGACGATCTGTTATGCGTTTTTCCAGGCAACCGGGTTTGTCAACGACCATATTGAGGGCTGTTTCTGCAACGCGGCCCAGTACGCAAAATCCCAACCGCATGTCCAGCCAGAGACGTTGATAACAGGGCCGGAGGGAACAAACGCGGAAATGAGGCATTCTCGTCCATAGCCATGGGCCTTAATTGGCATTTCCATTTTCTATAAATCGCTTATATGTTGACTGTAAAAAATCATCAACCATGAAAACAGGTATCATCGGACTTGGAAAAATGGGAGGCGCCCTGTTGCGGGGCATGCTGAAAGCCGGAGCAGCGGTTCCGGAGGAAGTTTGGGTGTACGATCATCATCATGAAAACGTGCAGGCCCTGCAGGAGGAATACCCCGGAGTTCATGAAGCTGCCTCGGAGGCGGATGCGGCGGACGCCGTGGAAGTCCTGATTCTGGCCGTGAAGCCGCACGGCGTTCTTCCGCTCATTTCCTCTCTTTCCGAACGGGGGGCGGAGCTTCCCCTTCTGATTTCTATCGCTGCCGCCGTTTCCCTGGATGATATGGAAGCCTGCGCCATCGACGGAACGCGCATTATACGCGCCATGCCCAATACCCCGTGCATGGTGCTGGCCGGCGTCATCGCCTACAGTACGGGAAACGGCGTAAAAGATGAAGATGAAGAGGCTGCCCGGATGCTGCTTTCCGGCTGCGGCTCCGTTTACAAGGTGGCGGAATCCGGGATGAATGCCGTTTCCGCCATTTCCGGTTGCGGCCCTGCCTACATGTTTACGGCTCTGGATGCGCTTGCAGACGCAGGGGTTGCCATGGGATTGTCCAGGAAAACCGCTTTGGGGTTGGCTGCGGAAACCATGCGGGGGGCTTCCCTGATGCTGGAACGGACCGGGAAGCATCCCATGGCGCTCCGGGATGAGGTCACTTCCCCCGGAGGGACCACGATTGCCGCCCTGAATGCGCTGGATGAATGCGGCTTCCGCAATGCCTGGATTCAGGCGGTGAAAAGCGCCGTACGGCGCGCGGAGGAAATGGAGGAGCGGTAACGGATGCTTCTTCTGGCTTTCCCGGCAGCCGGCTTTCTCCGGAAAGGACGGCCTGGCGGAGAAGCCTTTATTTGCACCGGAACGGCGTTTCCCTCTGCTTCCTCAGCTCCGGGTTTTGCAGGTTGAACTGGACCTTTCTGACGGATTGGAGCGGAATCCGGACCTTGCCGACTGCGGATGAGCGCCCTTCCATGACCCCGTTCCGGATAGTTTCCAGGGCCAGGGAAAGGACGCTCTGGTCCGTCAGGAAAACGCGGGTGTCTGAGCTGTCTTCCGGAAGGTCCTTTTCTTCATGGCCTTTTTGGTCCAGTGCGCGTACCCTGGCGGTGGGAACGGTGACGTCATAATGGTCGGACTTGATGCGGATGGAGCCTTCCTCCTGAAGGGAAATGGCTCCCCTGAGCATGTCTCCGTTTACCAGCAGGGCCTTGTCTCTGGGGGCGGTCGGGTCGTAACGGGAAATGATGTCCAGCTCCTCCTCCAGATGGGGAATGGCTCCATTCCAGTCAAATACATTCAAATGGAATACGGCCATGTTCAAGCTGTCATAACCTCCCAGGGCAAGAGTGTTTCCCGGTTTGAATTCGTATTTCCCGGCGCTTTCTCCATCTTCCCCTTCATCGTCTCCGCTCTCGTTTTCAAAGATAGTGTCCATCTCTTTGACTTCCTCCCACCGGGCTACCTGTTCACCGTTGACGTACAGGTAATAATTGCCCTTTTCCGGATCGGCGTAAAAATGAACGTCGGAACGCTTGACGCTCTTGTTGGCATACCAGTTCCGCTCCGTGTTCCTTTTCACCCTGCCAAGCGTTCGGTACTGGCCGGAACTGTTCTTGGAAAGTTCCGCTTTTTCCAGGGAGAGATCCAGGTTGATGCTGTTTCCGGATTCGGAATCCTTCCAGAGGGCAAGATTAATCCGGAACGTATTGGTATGGTAAAGGGAGAACTGCACATGGAGGCGGGGTGGCATGGGGAAGGAAGTTTGCAGTTCCGTATTATTGGAGCCGCGCATGAGCCAGTATCCGTTGCGGCATTCGGGCAACGTGCTTTTGGCTGAAGACTCCCAGCCCTGCAGGGATTCCGTAGCGTTGCGCAGGTAGGCTTTCTGTGAGTCGAACCCGATGTGGCGCACATATTTGCGGTCCACCTGAAGCAGGCCGCTCCAAGCGGTTTGGAGTTGAAGATTTTCCGCATCCAGCGCCTTCAGGGTGCCGTAAACCTCGTCCCCATTGGCCAGCCTGATGATGGAAAACTGTTCCGGTATTTCCAGCGGACGGGAAGAGACCAGCTCGTCAAGCTCCCCCATATGGACATCCACGGGTTTGGAAAGAATGCTGGAACGGATCTTTAGGTAAGGGCGGTTCATCGTATCCATGCTGCCCGGCAGTTTTTCCCCGGATTTAAGCGTAATGACACCTTCCGCACGAGCATGGGGCAGAAGGAGGGCGGTCGGCAGGGCGCAGGCGCACAGGAAAAGCGTAATTGCCTGTTTCATGGCGGGATCAATCAGGGAGTGGAACGGGATGGCTGGGCGGGATTCAGGAATTCCACGCGGGTGATGTTTTTCAGCGGCAGGGAAATCTGTCCGAGCTGCGGATGCCGCAGGATGATATTCAGGGAATCCATGCTCAGAATATCTCCGTGCAGGCGGGAACCGTCCTTCATCTGGAGGCTGTGGCGGGCTGGGGGGCGGGAGTCGTCTTTCCTGTTCTGTTCCGCAAAAAAGACGGTATCCAGATACTTGGCCGGGATGGAAAGATCACGGGGAATGCCCGGATAATCCTTGTCCGTGGAAAGCGTCAGCGTTCCGGTTTTACTGTCGTAACCGCTGACGGAACCCGGAATGGCGTCTTCTTCCTTTGTCAGGACAAGGTCTGTCTCTGCATTCCCGTTTTTGGCCACAGATTTGGCGCTCAGGGTGATGGAGGAAAGGGCCAGTTTGCTGATGGTCAGGGACACGTGCCCTTCCATCTGGAGGCCGAAGGCGTCTCCCTGTAATGGCTGTTCCGGCGGGCTGGGGTCTGTTATCAGTCTGGGTGGCAGATCGCCTATCAACAGCTCGTAAACCTGCTTGTTTCCACCCTGGCGGGAGGCTGTCAATTGAATATCCACGCCCTCCGTCAGAATGGGGGCCGGAATGGCCGCTTCCCCCAGCACGAGGATGCCGGACTTCTGTTCCCGGAGCAGGGTGCATTTTCCGGGCGAGATGCTGAGCATGAGCCTGTTCAGGTTGCTGCCGGAATTGGACCGGAAAGGAATATTTTCATTCCCCCCGAAACAGAAGACAATGCCGGAGCGGTCATTATTGCCGTCCATGGTGATGGTGGTGCGGAAGGTAAAGGAGGAAGGATCCAGGCCGATATTCTTGTACAGGGGTATCCAGGTGGGGTAATCATTGTTGCCCAGCCGGTACTGGTACTTGTCTCCCTGGACTTTCGGCTTCAGGGCATTCATCAGTTTTCTCCCTGCCTGGGTGCGGTAGTCTTCCTCCCGGTTGCCGGAATAAACCCAGCTGTTGTCAAAAATCAGCGGTTCCTGCCAGAAGCCCTTTTCCTGCAGCGTATTCAGCCGGAACCCGGCCACCTGGCTGCGGGGAACGGAACGTTCATGGCCCAGCATGTCCCGGTACTGCACTTTGTCCTGTGTGATGGAAATGATATTGCACGGGATAATGTCCCTGTGCCCCGCAGCCATGAAAATTTTGTCCCGGGCGCGAAGATCCGGAGAGGCGGTTCCCGTAAAGTAAAGAGCGCGGATTCCCGACGGGAGAATGACGGCGTTCTGGCGCATGGCCGGGTGCTTGATGACGATGCCCTGTTTCCCGTAAGAAATGATTTCCCCGCGGAGGCGGTAATTGTTATCCGTAACCACGTCGATGACGGAATTGGCCCAGGCGGTCAGCAGGCAGGCCGGGGCCAGCAGCAGGGAAAGGCGGATTCTATTGTTCATAGATGGGTAGAAATCTGTAATTAAGCGCGAGGGAAAGCAGGGCGGCGGAAGTGGAATATGCCGCGGAATGATCGGAAAGCCAGGACCCGTTGGGCGCCTGGGAGGCTCCCAGATAGCGCATATTTTTGTAATTCCATTCCTTCCACACTTCCTGGTCCGCATGGAACAGGGCCTGTGACATGTAATATTCAAAATAAAACGGATAAGTGGAATCCCGGTAATTCAGGTGCTTTTTCAGGTAGGCCAGGGAATCCTTGAAGGACGGGTCCGTTTTAAGGCGCGCCAGGGACAGCGTCAGGGAACCGATGGCCGTGAGGGTGACGCGGGGGCCCGCCGGCCCGGTGTAGCCGTAGGCGCCTTTCTTGTCCCGGCAGGAAGCCATGTACTTGAGGCCGCGTTCAAAAGCCTCGTCCGGCACGGGAATGCCTGCGTTGCGCGCCGCGAACAGGGAGACGATCTGGCAGCCGGTCACCGTGCTGTCCGCGTCCGTGGATTCCGGGGAATAGCGCCAGCCTCCCGTTTTGTTTTTTTTCTGGGCGGTCAGTGTCAGGGCTACGGCCTTGCGGAGGGCGGGGCCTATGCGGTCGTCCCGCACCATGCCGTAGGCTTCCGCCAGGGCGAGAGTGGCGAAGCCGTGGTTGTACATGGAATCCCCAATGTAGCCGGATACCTTGTTCTGCTTGGACAGGATGTAATCTACGCAGCGGCGCACCATGGTGGCGTACGGCCCCGCGTTCGGGTCGTCTCCGTGAGCCAGCACGGACATAAGGCAAAAGCCGATGATGCCGGGCTCCCTCCCGTAAGTTCCATCATAGGTTCCATCCGTTTTCTGGGCATTCTGAAGATAGCGTAGCCCCTTCACATACATCAGTTCCACCTGGGGAGGCACGGAAGAAGACGTTCTCATGGGGGATTGGGCCGCTGCGTTTTGCGGTGCGGCCGTCATGCAGCAGGTCAAGAAAGCGGTAAGCAGGAGGCGGGTATTTTTCATGGAAACGGGAAGTTGCTGTTCATGCGTGAAAGGGCTGTCCGGAGAGGTGCGTTTTACCTCTGTAAAGTCTTGTTGTAGGCGTCCAGCGCCTTGCGGAATTCGGAAGGCATGTCGTCTGCGGACATGCCGGTGGATTTGGGAACGGAACGCGTTTCCACAGCCGTGTCCGGATTGGAAACGCCTTTATCCTGGGAGGAAGCCATATTGGATTTTCCATTCGTTCCGCGTCCGGAATTGTTGCCGCTGCCTTTCTGGGAACCTTCCTGCCCTTTTTCATCCCCTTCCTGCTGTTCTGCGGACTGGGCGTCATGATCCATGCCAAGCAGTTGGCGCAGCATGTCCATAAGAGCTCTTCCTCCCGGCTTGGGCTGGCCGTCGGCCCCGGTCATCTTGGCCTTGGCTGCCTGGTAAATCAATTCAATCACATCCGACTGCGCGGCCAGCGTCTGGCCTCCGGTATTGTAAACTTCCAGCAGGTCCACGGCGTCATTCATGGCATGGCGGCATTTTTTCAGCAGTTCCACTACTTCCTCATTGGTTTCTCCCAGGATAAGGTCGGAAGTGTCCGCCTGGAGCTCGTCCTGTTGTACTGCCAGTTTGGATGCCGTTTCCTTGTGCTTGGCGGAATATTCCGGAGCAGGGGCCGGAGCGGCGGCGCAGGGCAGGGAAAGCGCCAGAATCATGGCTGGGAAATTGGCGGTATTCATGGGGCAGGTGGGGTAAATTTTTTGCGGTGTTCCTGTTCGGCGGCGCGGGTGCGCATGCGGATATCCTGTTCCTGTTGGATCATGCGGATGAGTTTCAGCATGAATTCAAACTCGGCGTCGGAAATGGAGGACTGGCTGCCTCCCCCGCCGCCGCCTCCTCCCCCGCCGCCGCGGACAGCGCCGCACAGCATCCCGCCAGCGCCAGTATGAATCGTATGTTCTTCATAAAAATCCAATCAAATCAGTTCGAATTTCACTTTCTGGCCGTTCACGTGCAGATAGAACGCGCCGTTCTCCAACAGCCGCTTTCCCGTGTGGTCGGGGAACGACAGATCGCGCACGGGATCGATCTCGAA
>ERZ779885.177-NODE-177-length-74910-cov-12.606827_pt1 | contig 74910 bp, 86 predicted proteins | sample MGYA00511554_ERZ779885 | MGnify/ENA primary metagenome ERZ779885 (study PRJEB29588, sample SAMEA2160998) | human gut metagenome | biome: human gut; feature: human-associated habitat; material: faeces | place: Denmark | collected 2008/2010 ... | reverse complement strand
TCGTAGGCTCCGAAAAGCCTTGTATTTACAGCGTTCCTAATAGGAAACAATCATATGGAAATGGTATCTACAATCACTTCTCTTATCACGAATGTTGTCAATTTTGCAGGCGGCCTGTTGCTGCTGTTTGGTGCGGTCACGCTGGGCACTAACCTGAAGGACCATAACGGCCCCGGCATCAGCAGCGGTGCATGGTCGATTGCAGGCGGCGTGCTGATCATTGCCGTTGCCACCTACTTTGGCACGCTGACGGTCAGCTGATGGGAGGTATGCGCTATTTTTGAGGATACGATACGAAGCCAACTGGCGGGTATTTCGGCCACCATAAACGCTATGGGGCAGAACTCCGGTCTGCTGAGCAGTCTGACCGATTGGAACACCACACTGGCCGGCTATGCAGATTCTATCAGCTCCGGCGTGGTCATGCCGATTGCACTTACCGTTCTGGCACTTTTTATGGTTTTGGAACTGTACAATTTCACCCAGACCATAGCTATAAACGGCGGCAGTACAGCTTTTACGATTCAGCAGGTGGCGCTGGTCATGCTGAAAATCACGCTTTGCCGCTGGGCTGTACTGCATTCCACGGAAATTCTAAACGCCATGTTTGAGGTAGCGGCAACGGTGACGAATGGCATTGCCGGTTATGTGGGCAGCGGACAGGTCAACACCGAGGTCGACATTGAGAACGCAATCAGCGCACTGCCGGGCGGCATCGGCAATATGCCCGTGGCTATGGAGCTTATGGTCGTGAGCTGGATGCTGCGTCTTGTCAACATTGTGATCAATACCATCGTCGCGGCCCGCTTCATTGAGCTATACGTTTATAATGCCCTGGCTTCCCTGCCGATTGCCACGCTCTGCTATCGGGAGCTACATGGTATTGCTGTAAACTTCCTGAAAAACTACATGGCGGTGGCTCTGCAAGGGGCCGTTCTCTATCTTGTCATTGGCTTCTACCCTGCCCTGACAGCTTCCTTGGGCAGTGGCGGTGACATTACCGAGCAGGCCTGGGCCATGCTGGGCAAATCCGTTATTCTGCTGGTGGCCGTGTTTATGAGCGGGCGATTCACCAAAGCCATCACCAGCGCCATTTAATGGAGGAGTTCACCTATGCTCTCAACAAAAACCAATCTCGAAATCACGGAATATCACGAGAAATTCTTTCTCGGGCTTTCACTGCGTCAGCTGGCCTGCTTTGGTGTCGCTGCCGTGCTGGCCATGGCAACCTGCTTCGTTTGTTTGCAATGGCTTCAGCTGGATATTCAGCTGGTTTCCTACATTGTTATGGTAGAAGTCTTACCCTTTCTTGGGCTGGGCTTTATCAGCCATAACGGATATCCGTTTGAAAAGCTTGTAAAAATCTACTGGGCATGGTACTGCGGCCCCGCCGAGGTCGCAGTCTGCCCCCGTCAGGAGAAAAATTATGTTTTTACCAAAAAAGCACGCCGACTTGCCCATCGAACCGAGTGTGTTGGAGTCTTTGCGCGCACAGGAGAAATCGTTAAAACGAGAAAAAAGGAAAGCCGCCAAAGAACGGCGGCAGCACGCGAAGCAGTTAAAGAAAGCCGAAAAGTATGCAAAAAAGCGCATTGCCGCACGCAAAGCGCCACAGAAAGCCAGTGACTGCCTGCAATACCTGAGTATGTCGCAGGATGGCATCTGCGAGGTGGAGCCGGGACTTTTCTCGATGACGATGGCTTTCACCGATGTGAACTTCCAAATCGCTATGTTGGAAGAGCAAAAGAACATTTTTACGAAATACAGTGAGTTTTTGAACTACTTCGATCCTTCGCTGCATCTGGAAATCAACCTTGTCACCCGCAGCATGGACGAGGAGCAGTTTCGCCGTGACACCTTCCTGCCGCTGCGCGGGGATGACCGTGACCGCTACGCCGAGGAGATGAACCAAGTCGTGGCGGAAAAAGCACTGCGCGGGCAAAACGGGTTGATTCGTGAGAAATACGTCACCTTCAGCCTGCACGCCGAATATTACCAGCAGGCGAAAGAGCAGCTGGAGAACCGTGCTGCAGATATTGCCGATCACTTCAAACGTATGGGCAGCAGTACGCGCATCTTGTCCGGCATTGAGCGCCTGAGCCTGTTACAAGGCATCATGCGCCCCAATGAGGAAATGAGCTTTTCCTATGACTGGCTGCTGGCTGAGGATGACCTTACTACGAAGGATTTTATTTCACCCAGCTCTTACAACTGGCACCCGGAGCACGATGACTCGCGCACCGTTTACCGTGACCGCTATCAGTTTGGCGATAAAATCGGCAAGACAATGTATCTGCGGGGCATAGCACCGGAAATGAAGAACGGTTTGTTCTCTATGCTATCGGAGCTTCCTTTTGACCACGTCATCACAATGCATGTTGACGCTATGGACCAGGCAGAAGCTGTCCAGGAAATCGAGAAAAAACTTGCCTATATGCACAAGGAAGAATACGATGCCATTGCCAAAGCACGCGAGCGAAATATGCCTGCCAGCATAGCTGTGAGCTATGATCTGAAATCCAAAATGCACCATACAGAGCAGATGATGGATGACATTACAACCAAAAACCAAAAAATTTTCAAAGTCTGCATCCTCATTCACACCTATGGCGATTCCAATGCGCAGTTGGACGAGCGCGTGCGGCGCATTTGCAGCACCGTACAGCAGCAGACCTGCCGCTTTGACAGCATTTTGTATGAGCAGCGCAACGCCATGAACAGTATGCTGCCGCTTGGCAAGAAATGGCTCGGGTTGGAGCGCACGCTGGAAACCGTCAGTACGGCCATCTATGTGCCGTTCACCACACAGGAACTGTTCCAGCCGGGCGGACTGTACGAGGGCATCAATGCCCGCAGTAAGAATCTGATACTGTGTAACCGCAAGCTGCTGCCTGCCCCTGCCGGTATGGTACTGGGTATGACGGGCTACGGCAAGTCTTTCTCTGTAATGCAGATGGTCACCAATATCATGCTTCGCTGGCCAGATGATGATATTGTTCTCATCGACCCAGAACAGGAGTACACGCATCTCGTTACAGCCATGGGTGGCGTAGTGATTGACATTTCCGCGTCCAGCCCCTCCCATATCAATCCCATGGACATTACCGAGGACTACGGCGACGATGAGGACCCCATCCGACTGAAAAGTCAGTTTTTGCAGAATTTCTGCCAGCTGATCCTGCATAGCTCCGAATTGTCGCCCCAGGAGCGAACCTTTATTGATGTAGCTGCCGGCCTGACCTATCAGCGCTATATGGCAAATCCCAAGCGCGAGGAAATGCCAACGCTGCACGACTTTTATAGAAATCTTGCGCTGCAGGGAGAGGAAGTCAAGCCACTGCTTACGGCGTTAAAGCTATATGTAAGTGGCTCCATGGACCTGTTTGCCCACCAGACCAATGTGAACGTGCAGAATCATTGCATCTGCTTTAATACGGTCAAGCTGGGCAAGTCGATGCAGTCTATCGGCATGCTGACAGTGCTGGATCAGGTATGGAACCGCATCACTCGGAACCGCGTGTTGGGTCGCCGTACCTGGGTGTTTACCGACGAGTTCCAGCAGTTGCTGGGCAACAAGGACTGCACGGACTTTTATTTTCAGCTGTCCAGCCGCGCCCGCAAGTGGGGTGCAATTCTGACATCTATCACCCAGCATGTGCGCTCGGTGCTGGACAACGAGGATGCGCGCCGTATGCTGTCTGACTGCGGATACATCAAGCTGCTGAACCAGTCCCCCGACGATGCCAACGATCTGGCGCGGCTGCTGCACATTTCCAACGAGGAAAAGCGGTACATCGAGAATGCAGAGGTCGGCAGCGGACTGCTGATCGTGTCTAAGACGGTGGTGCCCTTCAACAACGATTTTCCGAAGGATACCGAGCTGTTCAGGCTGATGGATACATCTCCTAATCGAAAGTCTTAATGCGTTATGCTTACACCAGCACATCTCTAAAAACAACCTCACGGAGTCTGCCATGTCAGAACTATTCACGCAAAATTATAGCGACAAACCTTTATTCCATACCGATACTGACATATCGGAAAGCCTGCACAATCAGGTAGATGAAGCATCGAACGGCGAGGAACTGCTGGACAGCACTGAAAAGCAAACCGAGTCGCTACTGTCGAATGACGATTATGTAAGTGAAACGAAAAATAGTATTTCAGACGATAGAGATGATGTAGCAGAAAGCTTATCATCTCCCGCCGAATGTAATCGGAAATATATCGCCGGTACCAACACTCCCCGTGCCAGCCGCAGCAATGCCTACTACGAACTGCTGTGCAAACAGCAGACAAACGGCTACCGCTCCCCTGCCATGCGCGGCACAACAGCCGCAGCGCACGGCATCACGAGTGCAAGCGTGCTGGTCAGCTACCAAGAGGACTTTGCCACCGATGCAGCGCAGGATGTCGGCGTACACGGCGCGGCGACGGAACTGATTATGCAGGAGACGTTTCTCGGGACTGCTGCGGAGGACGTCGGCATACTGGGCAGCTACGCCGTGAAGGGCATCAAGGACGTGCAGGACGGCACGCGTACCGCCGAGGAGGTCCTACACACAGGCGGCGACGTGCTGCGGATGGAGCTGGGGGCTTCTGCGGTACACGTCGGCTCTGCCGGTGCACGTACCGCTCTGTACTATGCAGAGACCTTCTCGACCAGTGCGGATGATTTTGCTGACCGTGCGCCGGGTATCATCAGTAATGCAGGCTTTCAGACCGGTCATAGCGTAATCAGAGTGGCGCGGTTCTTTGCCCATCCTGTCAAAGCGCTTGCTTCTATCGGCAGGACGGCGCTTATTTGTGGCGCAATCGTTCTAGTGTTGCTGATTATTGGGCTGCTAGGCCAGATGAGTGGTACTACAACGACCAGCGTGCTGTGTGCTGACAGGCCGGAGGATATTCAGCAGCTTGTCGAAAGCATCAATACATACCGCAATGAAGCTGCCACTGATGAGCTTCGCAGGGCCTTTCGCAACGATGTCGACCCCAACGGCAACCCCTACGGCTACGACACGCTGACCGGCCAGCGCAGCAACAATATGCAGCATGGCGTCACCTGGAGCTACGCCAACGGCATCTACAATGATACTGCAGAGATCATCTCAATGGCCGCGGTCTATTATCAGCAGGACTGGCCCAGTTCACAGGAGCTTGCGGCTTTTACGGACGACGTACCTTTTACCCAGTACTGCCGCGCTCTGACGGCCTACGGCATGGAAATCACCGCACGCGAGTCCGCACCTTACTCCTGCATCAGCTATGGCGGCTGCGTCAATGGCTACCGCAGCGAGGGCGAGACCGTGACCATCACAGAGTACCGATGCGAAACGCACACCTGTGCCCAAGGCAACGAAGAATGCGGGCACTACCACAACGGAATATGGGAATGGAGCGATGACCACGCGGAAGGCAGCAGCCGCCCCGAATGGATCGAAGACGGCACACACGATGTGACCGTCTTTTTTCCTGTCATTTTCCCGGAGGGGGCCACCCAGTCAGAGGTGTGTGCCCTTCCGGATAACTACACCCAAGTTGTCGACGGCAAAATCGCCGCAGAGGACTGCAATGGCAGTATCGTGCTGGATGAAAGCGCGAATCTCTACAAGGGCGAGTCGAACGATTGGTTCTATGCCCCGAATGAGCGCACCGCCACCTTTACAGTGGAAACCACCGACGGCGACGAGGTCATGACGAAGGACTATACCGTGACCTTTGCCAACGCTACCGCTATCCCATGGTGTCCCGGTGAGCTGCACGACGGCCAGTACGGCCACTATGATCTGAACTGCACCATTTACCTGACCGGCTATGACCGCTATGCTGACCCGGAAACCGAAGCCCCCAATGGTGCGGACGGCGGCACGGGCAACCTGGAAGCACTGGCCGCAAGCAGTAACGACGGCACGCTGACACGTACCGTCATCAAGCAGAATCAGTACGGCAATGAATACGCCGGAAATGCGGTCACTGCCCGCTTTACGAAAACTGTAACGCTGCCACCCGGCGCGGCGGGCTTCAAGGGCTGGTATGAGAACGGCGCGGATACTTATGGCAACGTGGAATGGGCATCCCTGCTGTATCGTATGGACTGGGAGGCGCTTTACGGCGTTGCGGACGGTATAAAGTGCCGTTCGGTAGGCTCCGCTTTGACTGCTGAAGAATTGCAGGCATTGCTGGCCGGACTGAACATTGACCCCGACACCGCGCGCGGGCAGGTCGTAGCCTTTGCCATTAGCTGCCAAGGTCATTTTGTGTACGGGCAGCCCTCGTCGCTGCGCGGTGGCCCCGGCAATGCCAGCGTCGGGATGAATTTGGACTGCTCCAGCTTTGTGCAGTACTGCTACTGGGCACAAGGGCTTCCGTTTGCAGCAGGTAATACAGCCGCCTATGGCCGCACCGGTGACTTGCGGGCAATCTCCCCTGCTGAGGTCCAGCCGGGCGATCTGCGGGTCGTCTATGCCTCTGGCGGTGAGCAAGGGCATGTGCAGATGGCACTTGGCGGTGGTGCGTGGATCGAATGCTGTTATGGCTACGGCGTCTGCGTAAACATGTCTAACGCATGGATGGAGAGCCGCGGCTGCCATTACTTTACCTATGCCGGATTTTAAGGAGGCTTTTATGAAAAGAGTTCTGGCGATTTTGTTATTTGTCCCGTTTGTCATGGCGCTGGCACCGCCCTGCCATGCGGCGGGAAAAGGCGAAGTTGCGGTATCATTGGTAGATGTTCCCTCAGAGCTGCAGGAGCGTTCCGTGCTGATTACGCTGGGCAGCGGTCCCAACGACACGGACGCTGTTCTTGTAACGCTGAACGGCTTGAACCAGTATAGCCAGACTGTGACACTGCCGGAGGGCACCTATTACTGCAATGCCGCTGTGCAATACGACGCCCTAAACGATTGGCCGCTGCGCGAGGTTGACGGCACCACCTTTTTGCAGGTCGAGGCTGGTGGTCAGTATGAGCTGCAATATGAGTTTGCAGGTGAGAGTTGGTTCACGGAAGTAACCGGGCAGACACGCTATTATACGCCGCTGCCGCTGCGCCAACCGCCTGCTGATTATCTGCCTGAGGCTGCCCAGATCAGTGCGTACCTGACAGCACCCGCTGGCTTTTCTCAACACTGTATCGCCTACCTGCAGAACCTGTACAGCGGTACAGTATACGCGCTGGATGTATATGAATCCAACCAACTGGCCGCCGTTTGCACGGAGGCTGACAGCGGACTGTATGCGCTTCTATCTGCCCGCGTTGTGGGCGATGCGACGGAGCGCTACCAGTTCGAGTGCGAGCAGAAGGAGCTGAATACCGACGACGGCGCAAGCTTTCATCTGACGGTAACAGACACAAAAAATCCAGACGCCGAGCTGTGCACGCCCAGCCGTGACGAGAACGCCACTGTACAGCGCGCGGCAGCCTATAATGCACCAGCTACAGCTGCGCCGTCCGCGACGTCGATACCGGAGCCGGCCTCTTCTCAACCTGTACAGCAGAGCAAAAAGTCATCAAATGCTTTTTGGAATGTGATGGACTTTTTGCCCATCGTTTTTATCGGAGCCGGGCTGTTCTGGTTTCAGCAGAAAAACCGCCGGGGCGGCCCGAAGGGGTAACGTGAGCGAAAGCGAACGTTAGCAAGCATTGCATGTGAAATTCACATGCGCCATTTAGGGGACACCCTAAAACCCGTTTTATAGTAATCAGCAAAGATGCAGAATGGAGAATTTTGCTTTGTCCACTACTAATCGAACACGGCCCATTTGCAAGCCAGTATACTTCACAGAAGATGAATGGCTATCTGTAGCAACAAAGATGGCAGAAAGTGATATGCCTAATTTTTCAGCTTTTTGTCGGGAAATGCTGCTTACCGGCAAAGTCAAGCATTATGATTTTTCTGTTATAAGAGAAATCTCTTCTAGCTTGAGTCATATCTCAGGTAACATTAACCAAGTGGCTAAGCGTTGCAACACGAATCAATCTGTTACCACCAACGATGTTGAGCAGTTGCGGCGTGAATATTTACAGCTGAAGTCGCTCTATCAGGAACGATTGGTGAAAGCTCTGCGAAAACTAGTCTAATATGTATGCAACGAAATATTATGCAAAACACAATCATGCCTTTAGCAAGTGGGCATGTGAGAACGGCTATTTGTTTTGTCTGTTATTGACGATTTTCACCCGGCCCTGAGTGGCAATCTTCACCTGTTTCTAACATAGAAGGAATCTACTATGGCTATAACCAAAATTCATGCGGTAAAAGTTCGGCTAGGCGATGCAATCAACTACATAGAAAATCCGGACAAAACCGATGGGCAGGAATTGATTTCAGGTTACAATACTGCTCCACAGACTGCAGTGCTTGATTTTTCTGTTACTGCAGCAATGGCACGTAAAGCACGAAATACAAGTGCGAAAAAACAAGGGAATCTTGCCTACCACCTGATTCAATCCTTTTCCCCGGACGATGCTGTCACGCCAGAACAAGCCCATGAATTAGGTCGTAAACTTGCAATGGAATTTACCGATGGGAAATTCGAGTTTGTTGTTGCTACCCATATCAATAAAGATTCTATCCATAACCACATTATTATCAACGCCGTTTCTTTTTACGATTACAAAAAGCTGCGCACTGTTCCCTACCGCACTGCGCAGCAAATCCGTAGTATCTCGGATCGGCTCTGTATGGAATCACAGCTATCTGTCATTAAAGATCCGCAACAGCTAGGCCAACTCTACCCCACTTACATACAGAAAAAACGCACAACCAGCAATCGTACTGAAGTCCGCAAAAAGCTTAACTTCTGCTTGGAGCGTGCCACCAATTATGCCCAGTTCCTGCAAATGGCACAGGAGCTGGGCATTTCTGTTTGCCAGCGAGGCAAGCACATGACTTACTTGCTGGATGGTGCGGGGCGTGCAATCAGAGATACATCTTTGGCTGATACCGACAAGTTTACGTATCCCGGCCTCGCGGAGCGCTTAGAGGATAACGCTGCCGAGCAGCTATTTATTCATGAGCGCATAGCTAAGATACTTCCGAATGTCTCAACCTTTGCTGACTTTGCAAAACTGCTGCAGTCCGAGGGGGTTAAGATACGGGTAAAGAAGCAGTCCGGACAGCTTTTGTATAAGGCTGTCGACTTAGATGGCACATGGGTGCCTGCTGACGCTTTAGGAGATGGATTTACACTCGCAGGCTTAGAAAGTGCGATAAAGAATAAATCAGGAATCCTTGACACAAATCATAGTACGTCGATTGCAGAGCTATATCAAGAATTGACTACAAACTATCCACAGAGTTGTGATACATCTGTCAGACTCACGTCACGTCAGATATGTTCTGCCGGCAAGCGCGGTGTTCTGCTGCAAATCCATGACTCAAGTGGCAATCCGGCAAAACTGATGATTGATAGCAACCATATTCATACGACTCCTGATGGGTCTGTATCTGCCGACATCGGCGCGGCTTTCTCATATGATATAACTTACGATGACGGTACACATGGCACAATTCGGGGCACCGATTTGATTCGACAAATCGATGAAGAAAATCTGACGCAGCCACTGATTGTAAGCTTGACCGCTGATCAAATCATGGCCATGAGCCTGCGCGGAGTGACCGTGCATTTGCCGCAATATCACATTGAGCGGTTATTCATTCCGGAACGCTATGTACAGCGAAACGTCGAGCAAGGAAGCTGTGCAATCAGTCTATATCCCGGTTGGCAGTACAGCTATGTGCCAATTAGCAGCGAGAAGACGCGAAAATTAATCAGTGGGGCTGAACTAGCGCAGTCGCTAGGAGGTGTGGTGCAGGTTGGCACTTCTGAAAGCAGTTTGGCCCGTCGAGTCGCTAATGTGGAACGCCGTGCAGGAATTGCAAATGTCCAAGAGCTTGGAAAACTCTTGGGCAGCATGGCTGATAATGGTCTACATTCAGCTGCTGACTTTGATAAACAAATCAGTGCATATCAACGTGAAGAAATGAAGCTCCGCAACGAGATTGCAGAGCTTCGTTCCAAAAGCAAAATTTATGCAGCAACAGCTCATAATCTGCAGGCGTGCCGCACCTATAAATCTGTTTGGTTGGAGTATGCGTCTAAACCACTTGCCCAGAAGGATACCTTCTACAAGCAAAATGAAGCCGCCCTGCAGGCGTATAGCAGAGCGGCTTCGCAACTTGATAAAATGGGGATTTCACTGGGTACTGAACCTGAAAAGGTAAGACAATTAGTTACAGAAACAGAAAGTCGGATAGCTGATCTTATTGCTGAAGTAGAAATAGTTCGCAAAACCAATCGAGCCATACAGGAAGATAAGGAAAAAGTCGAACAGATACAAAGTGGTTAATGCATTTTGAAAAGTCTTTGTTTTTATTTACGTCACATGTGGCACAGCTCTGTTGGATCATCCCCCCTCGGTGCATCCGTAATCGGTACTCGTCCCTCTGCGATCATTTGACCCAGCGCATCCAACCACTCGTGCTCAAAGTGCCCGATGCAGTAACTCTGAAATGATCTGATCTCGTCCAGTTCTGTGCAGAACGGATTCACATATTCATCTATTTCATTGAGGCTTTCTGGTCGAGCCATACGGACAACCGGTCCGATATCATGCGAAAAGCACTCCAATTCCTCGCCCCCTCGTCTTCTATCAGCCTCTTTGCTGTGTCATCTTTTGCACACTATGAGAAAATAAACTTCTCATTATAACGCAAACCTCTTGACAGGTTATTTTCCCATTGGTATAATAAATGCGAAATCTGTTTTCCCATCCCGATTATAACGACGCTCTTAGCTCTTGTCAATAACACATTTAGAGCATACGTCCAGGGAAAACATCATCTAGGGAAAGGAGCACTAGCAATGAACTTCGGGGAAAAACTAAAAGACCTCCGCACACAGAAGGGGTGGTCTCAGGAGGAACTTGCGAAACAGATGGGCGTAACCCGCCGTACCATTGGCGGTTATGAGGCCGGTACCACCTATCCCCGCACTCGCGATATGTATGCCAAGCTGGCCGAGCTGCTTGAAACGGACGTCAATTATCTGATGACCGAAAATGAGGAGTTCATGACCGAGGTAGGCTCCTTCTATGGGCGGCGCGGTCAGGCTCAGGCCAGCGAGATTCTCAGCCAGACTCGTGAGCTATTCGCCGGCGGTTCTCTTTCGGAGGAAGATCAGAAGGCGTTTGCCATTGAAATGCAGCGGATTTTTATGGATTCCAAGAAGGTGGCACGTGAAAAGTTCACGCCGAAGAAATACCGGAAGAATGCAGAAGATAACGGCACCTGATCTTCTGCCAGAAAGTTGGTGAAAGAATGACACAACTTCAAACCTTTGACGATACTCAAAAACTGATTCAAAAATATGGTACCCGTGACCCTTTTGAATTGATCGATGCGCTGCCCAACACAAAGCTCTGGCCTGCCAGATCACTCGATGCGGATGGTCTGCGTGGCTTCGCTACGATTGTAAATCGTGTCCGATACATAGCAGTCAATCCTCACCTTCCCTACGAAGAGCAGCGTGTCATTGCCGGTCATGAACTTGGGCATATCTTTGAACACTCAAACCACCTGCGGTGTCAGGCCATGCAGGATTTCGACATTTATCAGGCCACCGGCAGACTGGAAAGAGAGGCCAATTTCTTCGCCGCCGATCTGTTACTGGATGATGAGGAAGTGCTGGATCTGATTCGCTCCGGCAACACCGACTTTTTCAGCGTTGCCAAAGAGCTCTGCATTCCAGCGCCTTTTTTTGCGTTTAAGATGTACAGCCTAATCCGCCGCGGTGAGCACCTCCAGCTGCCCGTTGATATCGACAGCCGCTTCCTGCGGGCCAAGCACTAAGGATCGGAGGTGACCTACATGGCGATACCCAAACGAATCAAAATCGAGCGTGTCTATGTAAAGGTCGCCTCGGAGTTTGATTCAACCGGCTATATGCAGCCAACATCCATCACCTGGGCGGACGGCAGGACCTTCCCTATCGAAACCGTCCGGGACTTCCGGCCGGCAGGAACCGCAGACAACGACTGCAATGGTGACTGTTTCACTGTCCTGATCCAAGGACAGGAGAAGCACCTGTTCTTTGAACACATCGACCCTCGATTCACCGGACGGCTTGGTCGCTGGTATGTGGAACGGACGGCACAGTAAGCTCATCCAACGAAAGGGGGTTATCAATGACCATCTTTGAGAAACTGAGTACACTCGCCGAGATTACCGACCAAGATGAAATGATTAAAGCCTGCAAAATCATTCCAGGCGAGGAACTTCGTCTGGCTCTGGTGGTTCTTGCTCTGGCCTATAACAAGAACGAGCAAGCTAACCGCGAGATTTTTCTTCGGCAAACGCAGAAAATCGATTCTCTTAAGGAAAAAATCAAGAAACTTGAAAAAGCAAGCAAATGACATTGCGAAGTTCACCACAGAAAGGGAGCGACACAGCATGGCGCAGCGCACGTATCTGGCAATAGACCTCAAGTCGTATTATGCCTCGGCAGAATGCGCCGCACGGCATCTCGATCCGCTGACCACCAATCTGGTCGTGGCCGATGCCAGCCGCACGGAGAAAACCATCTGCTTGGCTGTGTCCCCATCGTTGAAGTCCTACGACATACCCGGTCGAGCTCGACTGTTCGAGGTCGTGCAGCGTGTCAAAGAGGTTAACAACGGTCGTCTGCGGGATGCCATCCGGAACAAGACCGCTGTGTACAAAGATGGTGTTCCCTCTCTTGCGGCTGCGTCCTACGATGCCACTGCCCTTGCTGCGGATTTTTCTCTTGAAGTATCCTATCTGGTAGCGCCGCCTCGGATGGCGTACTATGAGAAGATCTCACGGCAGATTTACGGCATCTATCTCAAGTACATTGCCCCGGAGGACATCGTGGTATATTCCATCGATGAGGTATTCATCGACGCCACCGCATACCTTACTCACTATAAAATGTCTGCCCACGACCTCGCCATGACCATGATCCGGGAGGTATTGTACACCACCGGTATCACCGCCACCGCCGGGATCGGCACCAATCTATACCTGGCAAAGCTGGCAATGGACATCACTGCCAAGCACGCTGCCCCGGACAAGGACGGCGTCCGCATCGCAGAGCTTGACGAAGAATCCTTCCGGTATCTGCTCTGGGATCACAAGCCGCTCACCGATTTCTGGCAGACTGGCCCCGGCACCGTCCGCAGACTGGAAAAGCATGACATCCATACGATGGGTGAACTGGCAAGAGCCAGCATTCACTTCCCTGAGATACTATATAAGGAGTTCGGCATAGATGCTGAGATCCTTATCGACCACGCCTGGGGGCTGGAACCCTGCGGGATGAAGGAAATCAACGCCTATCGCCCGGAAACCAACAGCCTGTCCGAAGGTCAGGTTCTCTCCTGCCCTTATCCTTATGACAAGGCTCGAATCATCGTCCAGGAGATGACCGACAGTCTGGTATTCCAGCTCACGGACAAGGGACTGGTCACGGACAGCCTGACACTGGACATCGGCTATGACCGGGAAAACTGTGACAAATGCATCTATCACGGTTCTGTCCATATCGACCACTATGGCCGCACTGTCCCGAAGGGTGCCCACGGCAGTACACGGCTGGACAACCCGACCAATCTCAGCAGCCAACTGATGGCCGCTACCACAGAACTGTTCGACCGCATTGCCAACAGAAATCTGACTGTGCGGAGAATAACAATCGCAGCAAACCGTGTGGTCAAGGATCAGGGCATCTTGCAAGTGGATCTGTTCACTGACACCAGCAAGCTGGAGCGGGAGAAATTGCTACAGGCGACCATGCTCGGTATCAAGAAGAAGTTCGGAAAAAACGCTGTTCTGAAAGGCACCAACTATCTGGAAGGAGCCACTATGCGAGAACGGAACGGTCAGATCGGCGGCCACAAGGCCAAATAATGCAACAAGGAGGATTCTATGGCAGACTTCAGGAATACCAAAGAAGGACGAAACGTCGCACAGAAGTATGCAGACATCCTCCATCTCAGCCGCCCAGAGCCACCCGTAAAGTATCCCCGGATGGCACTCTCAAACCGGGCAAAGATATTCAGCCCCTTCGCCGCGCTGCGTGGCTTCGATGATGAAATTTCCAGCGAGGGAGCCAGCAAGCTGCTGGTGAAGAAAGTCGAACTTTCCGATGAGGAGAAGAACACTCTCTCCGACAAGCTCCTGCAGGTCAAAAAAGGTATGAAGGTCGTAGTGCGGTACTTTATGAAGACCGCAGAAAGTACCGGAAAGTACATAAGTCTGACTGGCACAGTTGTTATGATTGACCCAGTTTATCGAGAACTGAAAGTCATGCAGGACAGTGATAGAAAAGCCATGGGCATTGAGAAAGAGTTGCCGGTCATCATTCCTTTCGATGACATTGCCGATCTTGCCGGTGAGGGCATCACTAGTATTGAGGACTACCTTGGGATAGAAAAGTATCCTGATGAAACATAAGACTATGACAAAACACAGATTGGAAGTGCAAAATGTCGTGAACTACTATTTCTGCGATGTCTGCCATTACTGCTTTGAGGCAGAGTCGCTGCCCGGATTGCGGGAAGCATGAATATAAGGGGATGCCTTCCCCACGCCTTGCTACGGAGGAAGAAATACAGGAACTACTCAGGACTAAGAGCGAGAAATGGGATTGAGAAAAAAATGCCTTCTGCGGAGTTACACAGAGGGCATTTTGTTTGCGTCACAATCTATATTCCATTTCTTCAAGCTGAACGGATTGTAGAATCAGAGCGAAGCCTTTTCCTCAATGCGGCAAATTGCTTCTTCAGTTCTTCTTCCCAACCCTCGTTCTCGTAGAGAGAAACAGCTTTGACAATATGGACAATATGCTGGTATCATAAAATGAGGAGAAATACTCATGACTTGCTGTTCCAGTTCTCACTCAAATATTTCTCTGGTGCCATCAACGAAGTCAAAATAGCCATCGTTCCAGAGAACAATACAGTTGTACTTGGCGGATTGGGAACTCTTGTATTTTATTCCTGCTATACCGAGATCCCGGCAGCAATTCGCCACATAATTGGGGAGCATATATTCTCTCACAACTCCCCTTGTTGTTCTCGCCTGTCGGCGCAGATGCTCCAGAAAGGCGCATCTTCCCTTTATTTTCTCAGACAAATCCAGGATTTCGACATGCTGGGTAGGATGAAGGCCAACAACTTGAACCCTAGGCTTTTTGCTGCCACAATGCTTGGTGATTTCCTTAATCGCGCCCTCTTTGGTATCCGCTATATAATAGTAACTTCTGCCAATGTCATTGTACCGGCCCTGAGAAGTAACATTGGTCGGCGCTTTCATCATTTCATCATCGTTGTAATAGTCGCATCCGTCTTCGATTCTGCGGGCATGATAATATACGTCCTGATCCAGGGCAACTCGGTCAGTCCAGGCCTCTATTCTGTCGTGTATCATTCTGCCAACAGGATCCTGACAGGCAAAAGATACATTCTCGAACAATTTGCTCTCAAAAGCAATCAGCGCATCCTGAGAAATGTCCTCAAAAACCTGCTGGGCGCTTACCGCGACCGATACTTGTTTTGGAGAAATCTTCTGATCAGGGGTTCCTTTGCGATAGAACTCCTTCTTTCTCACATCGTAAAGGACATCCTTCGACGTTGCCAGATTTGCCGCAGCACCTTTAGAAAGTTCCTCGAATACAGACTTGCTTCCTTTAGGTAAATCCTCTTTTTGGGGGTTCGAAATAAGTTTGATAATCGTCAGGTTCTGAGCTGGAACAGCCGATTCATCCCGGTCTTTTGCTTTGGCTGCATGCTCCCAGTACCTGCCAAAATCATCTATGTAGGCATGGACACCTTCCTGATTTATTACGCCGTCACGGCCATAGGCATCCAGCATGGCTTGGAGTCTCTTCACTTCGGGTGAATCACCGACAAGTCTTACCATAGAAAAGATTTCAGCCAGACGCTCTTTTCCAAAGCAATTACTATAAAATGATTCTGTCGTATTTACTACGTCGGCCATTATTCCTGTATAATCCATTGGAGGCAATTTCTCTAGTCTATATTGCAATGTGTCAGCAGCTGCGGTGAGGGAATCTGGTATCGAGCTGTCTGTTGCTTGAGCAAGGGTTTTCGACATGGCCGACAGGGATGCCATTGCATCGTTAACAGTATCCGGTAACGTTGGCTCCACCATCTGATCCAGTGTTTCCTTCATGGATGACAGGGCTGCCACAGCGCCGGAAATTTCCGCGTCAAGCGGCGTATCATTTTGATTTTTGTCTTTGCTCACTGCTTTACGCCCCTTTGTGTTTCCTCTCTATATCTAGTTCTTCCAATGCTTTAGAGTTCGTTGTTGATGTCCGCTTCTATCTGCTGAGTTTTGCTATAATAGCTTTCAAGAAGGCTTTTATGTGCCCACCTTGCAATCAAAGCCATAATCTCAAATCCAAATAGAGTTATTATACACAATAGCCCATTGTGGTACACAACAATCGCAACCAGCATTCCCACAAAACCGGTTATTGCAAAGTTCAGCATAGTAGAACGAAGGATTCGAATCCGGGATAATGAGACTGCTGCAAACGAGCCCTGCTTAACCTTATCCCATACGGTGATGCTAGTATTTGCCTCAATCGGATAGTCTCCTTTTATCTTTTCCTTCGTTTTCTTCGTCAACTGATCTGCCACTCGGTCTACCAAAAGTCCTAGGACATAACATGCACCAAGCATGAATATGGACGTGAGTAAATTTTGTATGCAGTAATCAAAAATGGCAATTGCAGGCGTGCCCAGAATCAGCAAAATGAGCAGACCTAACCAGATCAACGTCTCCATGCCAATTATAATGTATTCGACATATAGTTTTGTTGTTTGCATATTCCATTCAACTCACTTTGAATATACCTTTGCCGAAATCCAAACCCCTACCGCAGCGCCCAACGTATTGAATAATACGTCATTTACATATGCCATGCCTCGCCCGGTCAAATACTGGAGTACCTCACAGGACACAGACAAAGCAAGACCAACTGCAACTACCTTCTTGCCTTCTCGCTTCCACTGCCAGCTTGTTACCCCATACGGTACATAAAGGACCAAGTTCAGCAAGTTGCCCGCCCATACAACCACATTCGGCCTCAGCTTTAGCTTGAAACATATGCTTTCATTAAACCCAGGCGCACGACGCAATAGTGTGATATAGAGGATTAGAAAAACAGAATACAGTGGAGGGATGCATGGATACTTCCTGCGGTTGCACAAAACGATAATTATGGAAAATAAAAGCGGAATAACTTCCTGGATAGATAAATTCCTGGAAACGGTATAATAGATTTGATGAATTTGGAACAACATCTATTGATTGTCCTTCTTTTATCACTTGTCCATTGATAATGTCCGAAGGCAAAAAACTATACACTTGTTATAATCAAAAATCATTTATAGAGTGTATTGATTTTTTCCGTTATGTCAACATATCGACTTTTGCCGAATGGTTCATGGGATGCTGTAATTGTTTTATAGAAAGAGGGCTGAGGTATGACAAAGCAATCCGATGTCATCCTTTCCCATTCTTTGCAGGTGAAGAAGAGCTTGTCATATGGAATGCGTAAATACTCGTCAAGCGTTTCCTGCGTAGCTCCATTTTGGTCATTAAACTTCACAAGGATTCTATCCCAATTTATGCGATTGCACCTGCGCTCCCACTTTTCCTGTGCCTCACGCTCGCTATGATAATGTAAGAAAAAGATTTCGACTGTCCCCCCCCCGGTGGACAATTGACCTATCGGATAGTGACCGAATCGTTTATCATTTACCAATTCCGGCCTCGTCTTCCACTTTGAATCTTCTGGCCTAATAAATTTGAGAGGAGCTGTTACGAATCCCTTCAAATCCTTCAGAAAACATATGTAATCCTCTGCAAAGAAAAACAAACCTACTGTTGGGGAGTTTTTCGGAAGATTATAACTCTCGTAAATCATCCCGCCCCAACAGTTATTGGAAATAATAGTAAAATCTTTACCCAACAACTTTTTTTGGCGCGCTTGTGCAAAACCCTTGCGCCAATACTTACTCACCTTGAGTCTGAACCCTTCGTATGTCATATTATCACCTTGCACCTTTGAAACGTTTTATAATCCGGTTTATACATTTAACTCTCAGCAGCATGATTAATGCTGCGTATGCGAGAACAATATAGGTGCCCATAATCACAAACTGCAGATATATATCCCCCTGTAATGTAGTTTTTATAAGGGCTGCTGTAAGCCAAACTATCCCAGAAGCCAATAAAATTTTCAGGCCGTCGGTAATGCTAGACTTCATGGAAAAACTTGGAGTGTATTTTTTCACCCCCGGAAGGAGCAAAGCAGTAACAACAAGCATAGAAATGCTCGTTGCCAAAGCTATACCTGTAACCCCCAGAAATTTTGATAACGTAATGCTCAAAACGACATTGACGCCAACGGATATTGCTCCATTTATCATTGGGGTTTTTGTATCTTGAAAAGCATAATAAACCTTAACGATAGTTGCTCTCGCCGCTTGGAAAAAGAAACCTGCGGCATACCCGATAACAACTCCATTTGTTCTTGAAATAGCTTCCGTACTAAAACTGCCTCTTCCATATAGTACCCCAACTATTAGGTCACCACCTACAAAACACATGACCATAATCGGCATAATAATTACGAACAAATACTCTAGTGACTGTTGTAGATTATCCCCTACCTTTTCAATTTTCCCCTCTGCAATCCATGTTGCATAATGGGAAAAAAGAACCGTAGAAAGAGATGTAACAATCAAAGATGTAACGATCTCATTAATGGATGCTCCATAAGATAGTACCGAGACACCACCGTGACCTAAGCCTGATGAAATCTGCTTGTCAACAATATCGTTAATTTCGTAGATTGCATTGCCTACAATCAACGGGCCTGCCAGCGAAATCAGCATCTTAATGCTTGCTATCTCATCTGAGGTTTTCAGTTTAAACTTGAAACAATTTCTGGCATTCCAAGTTATTTGTATGCATTGAATAAATCCAGCCAAAACAAAGGCCCATAACAATGCAGAGATTCCCATCTTAGGATAAAACAGCAATGCAGAAACAATAACAAATAAATTTTGAAAGAAGGCTTGACCTTTTCCAGGAAGAAATCTTTTATCCGTTTCAAGTACAACATTAATGATCTGGTAATAGCAACTAAAAACAAAAACAATCGCTATTATTCGAATATACGAGGATAAATCCTGCAACTGGGCTCCCTCATACGAAGGCGCCAATATTCTGGATATGTCGTCAGAGAACGAAACGAATATAATTGTAATAACAAAAGCAATTGGGATAAATATCTTTAGAACCGCATTAATAAGATTGTTCGATGCATCACGCCCTTCTTTTAGTAACCGATTGGTATGCATTGAGAGCAGTGAAATTGAAATAGACGAAAAGAAGACAGTACATAACGCGACAATCACTTCTGATGCGATAAAAAATGCGTCTGTTTCTGCAGTCGCACCACAAACTGCTGCAATAATCGACTTCTTAGCAAGCCCCAAAACTTTAATAAAGAGCACTGCAACCGTTAATTGCAATGTCGAACCAATTATGCCTTTCTTCTTTGACATCTTTCTATAAGTTCTCCTTATCAGTTCTACTTTATTTTACCAACAAGAGACATTTGCCTTTTATTTCATCAAAAAGCAAATCCCATTTATGTAAGAATTTCTGAATCCCAATTAGATTGAATATTTGAATTCTACTTTTTTCTATTGCGCAACAGGCAACAAAAATCGTAGGGGCAATAACAATTAAACCGCCAAGATACATCATTATTCCACCAGCGTACAGTTGTTCCATCGGTAAAGTCTTCCACAGAATATTTCTAACATTACTGTTGTCGTGAATAAGATATACTGCAAAAGTAAGTGGACCGAACCAGATGATAGCTCTTTTTAATCTATCATTTCCAATATTGAGATTTAAAAGGAACCAGAACAAGAAGACTGACGCCATTACAACCGTAATAGAATTGTACCGAAAAAACAATCCCGATAAGACATAACTGCCGACTATACGATTTGATACAAGTCCCAATGGAACTCTTACCAGTCCCGTAATCAAAGAACATAAGACATATCCCACGAGAGCCTTATTTTTCCCACAAGGTATTCCGAATTTACGAATATATCCGCCAATTATATACAAGGGAATAAGCCACTCATAATCCATGCCTGTTGTAATTAGGTCTCTTTCCCAAACCAAAACTGTCGGCAAGATAACACAAATTATATTAATGGCTGCGATTAACGCAATATATTGTTGTTTACTCAAACAATCCAATAGTTTATTAATGAATGGGCAAAAACACAGCAATATCGCATAGGCCGTCACATACCAATATGCCTCTGTTGTAAAAGGAATTGCCGATTTCAATAATTGCGAAACACTTATTTCGTTTCCGAGAAACTTGCAAATCAATGTGCAAACAACCGAATAAAATTCAACCTCAACCCACAATCTTACAATTCGCGAAAGTTTGAATTCTGTAGTTACTAAACAGTAGCCAGAAACCAGTACAAAAAGATTAACGCAAACAAATACAAATGCGTCTATACACCAATACACAATATACTCTATCGTCCCAAAGTCAGGCCATACTGTGCCCCCCCATGTCGGAAATAGTGATGTATGACCACAAACAACATAGCAACTATTCGTATCAATTCAATGTTAGCGTTCTTCGTTTTCAATTCTCCACGCTCCTTTCAACCAAGTACAAAGAATTTATAGCCGCACAAATCTCCACGAACTCCGGACAAGGCAAAAATTATAAATGAAAAATAGAATAGAGCCCTACGATATTTATCAGCTTTATCATTTTTAAATAACTCTGACACGAGCGGAATGCTAGTTATTGTGCATAGCATTGTGTAACGTCTAAATATTGCATAACTAAAAGGTAACGCAATCACACTTATTGCAGTCCAAATTAATGTAAACAAATATAGAATTTTTTTGCTACTCATTTTTCTGTCTGGCGCACACAATATGGTTCGATGGAATGCTCTCAGAACATAGACAGTTTCGATAGTTTCAATTATACCAATGATTTGTTCCCAGACGTATGTATATTCTTCCGAATCAGTAAGATACCCTTTTCCATATTCGAAACTTCCGCTTATGAAACTGCCCATGTACTTAAGTGAAAACAATGCTCCAGCTAAAACTACAATTCCCATCAAAAATTTCTTCGCAGCGCCTTGGCTTTGAATTAAAAGAAACAAAAAGCGAGATATTACCAGCACCATGGTGGAAGTATGCAGCAAGGCTGCAAAAAACCACAATGGTAAATGCCAGACCACTTTTTTATTTTCTACGGTTTCCCGGTATAGACAAAAAGCAACAATGGAAATTCCCAACATTGACCGGATACCAGAAATGGTCTGGAGATAAAATGCGCCAACTCCCATTACATAAAAAAGCAACATGCTTCTGAATGGACCCTGAATTTCAAGACGTTCTATTTCTCGGCCGATAATATAGAATACATTGCCAAAGCACCAGAGACATGTAATCGTTTGGATCCAGTTTATGTTGCCAAACCTTGACAATACATAGGAATACAGCACCCACGAAGGCGTGCTACTCCCCATTGCATATTTAAGCACACCGCTCAAATCCTTGTGGATCCAATACTCAATATACTCTCTTAACCTATAAAGATCCGCAGTTATATAAGGTTTATAGTTGAATGCAAAGATTGCCAAAGCAATCAAATACAAAAGAAGAACCGCTTTATATTGTTCCCTTACCACTTTCGCAATTAAGATGTATGCGAGGAACAATGCGAATGCGTAAACCAGCAAACTTATGGTTCTTTCTAATAGAAACATCTGCTTATCCTCCAGATTATCATAGCATTTTTTTGTATATTTCTATCAATTTCTTTCCGCATCCAGCATTAGAAAACTTGCTACGTTCCAATTCGTGGATATATTTTGTTCTTTCCACATTACAGCTAAGTGCCTTTTTCAAATGCTCCACCCACACCTCCACCGGTGCATCAAGAGCTACATAGTCTACAAGGTCGGTATATACCATTTCATCAGTAATCGTGTCGGAAACAACCATCGGAAGCCCCATTGCCTGCGCTTCTACGCCTGTCAACGGCAGCCCTTCAAACAGGCTAGGCAGCAAGAATGCATCCATTCCCTGATACAGTTCCAGTACATCATTCCGGCTTCCTAAAAGCTTTACCCGATCTGAAAGGCTCTTTTCCTCCACATAGTCCTTTACCTGCTCCTGAAGCGGACCACTGCCAATCCACCAGTATTCTGCATCGGGTAAGTCTTTCAGCAAGTGCGTAAATACATCGACCGCAAAAAAAGGATTTTTCTGCTCTGCCAGACGGCCTACAGTTCCAACAATCAATTTATCCTGCACGTTCATGTCTTGCCGCACACGTTCACGAACAGCAGGGTCAAACCGATATTTTTTAGTCTGGATTACATTTGGTATCACGGTAAACTTTCGTTTTCCAAACATGGCCTCGCCTGCCAATTGTGAACACGCCACATAATCCGTTGCCAAGGATCGTAATACTGGAAGAATCATTTTATTCCTCAACTCTTTTTGTGATGTTTCTCCCATTTTTGTATTATGACTGTGAAGGATTCGAACTGGTATGTTCTTCTTCTTAGCGCAGAACATCATAGGAATAGATATATGAAGCGTATTATCGTGAACAATATCATATTTTTTTGCGGAAAGTATCTCATTGCATTTCTTTAAATGCTCCTTGATATCTGACACTTTAGGCAAGATATAAATATCGCTCCCTCGCATTCTTATCTCATCATAATAAGGAGACGGGCGATTCGCGTACAAAGCAAAGTCCACATGAATTTCGCTTTGATCAAGGTCTCTAAAGTAATTCATCGCAAAGCTAGCAACACCATTCGCAACTCGCAAGTTATGAATTAGGATAAGTACATTTATCACTTTCTTCCCTCCCCCGCCAATCGGTCTTTATACATTCTTTCAAGTATTTCTCTATCTACGCCCACATCAAACTTTCGAGCCATCAGCTTTCCGCTGTGGATAATCGCCTCATAATCCGAACTCTTAAATGTCCTAGGACTACTCTTTCCTTCGGACCAATCAACATAATGAAGATAATCTTCAACATCATTTCGATAAGGCGAAAGCATTACCAATGTATGAAAGAAGCTCTCGTCCGGACATAAGCAAGTTTCATAAAACCTATAATATGCTGGGTGTTCATTATTATAGGCACTCATCCACTCTATTGTTTTTCTGTTCAGGCACCACCATGTCGCGCCAAAGTAGAAATGCTCACACGGTGCATCCTTTCTCCGAAAAAATGCAAATGTTCTGTTGTACCCTCCCGTAACCTCAATATAGATTCTTTTCAAAATTCGCAGTTGAGATTTCGGGCTCACAAGCCATCTGGGAAATACGATCTGATTTCGCTTATCATAGTGATTGTCTCTTCCCAGGCGGTTCTCTTCGGATGTAAAGAAATTGATGAAATTTTTGTTTTTCGCTCTCTTAAGAAAATCAACGATTGTTTCAGCCTCAACCAGCGGGAAGTCCTGGCCGCTGCAGAGCCAGTAATAATCAAATTCTCCATAACTCCGGGCGGCCTCAATTAAATTCAGCGTTGCCTCAACCTGAGATACCTGTGCCCACTTTACATCAACTCTTTTGGATTCAGGCAAAACTACAACGTTTGACTGAGTGAGACTCTGTATATCACCCGGCATTTTTTTGTCCGCATGAACAAAAATCGTAATATCTGGATGCTGCAACGCAGAAATCAGCATTTGCACCTGTTCCAGATTCTTATGAACCATCAAAAGAATTGCAAGCCGCATAGCTATTCCTCCATGCATCCTTGATTTAGCATCCAAGTGCTGTTTTGAGCCACTCAAGGGACTCTTTTCTAAGTTGCTGCATTTGAATGTCAGCTTTCTCATACGTCAAATCAGGAAGTAACTGTTCCTGCTGATAACAGTAATTTCTGCTTGCCAATCCAAGCCGCTCCAGGATTCCATCGATACGGTCATCCTTTTTCATCTTTTCACCTTCCATATCGCAAAGATGGTAAAAGTTCTTATGGAAAATGAGTGAGAACGCCGTTCCATGGAAAGAATTTGTAGCCACGATTTTTGCGTGAGCGAGAAGATTTAAGAACTCACTTGGACCGCCATCATATAATACTTTTACTCCATATCGTTCACTCAGGCTTGTATGAAAACTCGTAAACACTGTGTAAACTGGCAGGCCAGTTTTTTCAGACAGTTTTTGAACGGCCTTCAAGGAATCTTTGCTATAAGTGATAGAATAGTAAAAAATGTAATCTCCTTCTACCACAGAAGCCTTTTGATACAGTGGCTGATAATCCGTCTCATCCAAAAGCAATGTCGGATCAAGAACTACTCCGATTTCACCATTGTAAATCGATTGAAGTTGCTTTTTTACGGCTTCCTCTCTTACAGAAATTCCCTCAAAAGTATTAATTGTACCTTCGTATTCTTTTAGGCCCGCTGAACTTGCCACGGAACCACAGGAAACTGCGTAGGCAATTTTTCTCTTATCCACATTAGGCAGAAAGTAAGCAGGCGAGAAATCTGGCGCGCCTGTATTCCAAATCTGATCACTTCCCGCAATAAGGACATCGTACTTACTCGCTTGTTTCAGGGTATCCTCCTCTGAAACAATACACCCGGTTTTCATCAGATACCGATTCCGCATATCTTCGAACCGTGCGTATCGAATATTTAATTTGCGATAATGCGGTAGAGATGCCAAATTCTTTAACAAATCATTTTTGCATCGTATCGGGCGAAATGTCTTATATTGATTTGTTTGTTTTACAGACCGAAAATCTATGATCTCATTATCTACGCCCAGTTCTTTCACAAGGATCTGCTGAAGCGCATAAGCCTGCAAAAAAGAGCCATTATTATTTGGCGCATGAAAAGTAATCGTTCCTGTTTTCATTTTTTACCCCGAATTACTTGAAGAATCTTCTTCTTCCAAGAATTAGGCAGTACCTGCCCAATATCACTTGCCAGGATCTTCATTCGATATTTTTTAAAGTAGAAGTCATCCACGCCCTGATAACCGCTTTGCCGATAACAATCCAGTACTTGCTTTCGTTCTGCTGTTTCAACAGATGGTACCTGCAGCTGCGGATTATGCTTTGCCACCTGTTCCACTGTGGATTCCCTCAGTAGAAATTCTTGTTTCAATCGTTCAAAAAAGGCTAATCCGGCATTCGTATTCACCATGATTGCTGAGATTCCAGCCAAGCCTTCCTTTTCTACTTCCTTCACGAAGTCAGGATGCTCGTCTTCAATTCCCCAGTAATCACACAAGGAAATATCGCCCGGGCGTTTTGTTCCCGCAAACTTACAGTGGTAGCAGCTGTCTCGAAAAGTCTGACAGTTCAGGAAAAGTTTATAATAAGAAGATTTATAGGAGATCAAAGGTTCTTGCCGGTAGGCAATTTCGCCAGTATGGCTAACTTGCCGGTAGGCAATTTCGCCATACACATTTTGTCCTTTTGTCTTTGTGCGGAACTGAATGGACTGAACCTCCATCTGTTTTTTATCAGCCAGGAAAGCGAGATAATCTTTCAGCATTCGATTGCTCGGAACACCATGGCACACTATATCTACCAGCAAAAGATTCTCATAGCTTCTTCCAAGAAATCGTTTCAAAGCCTCGACTTGGCAAGGAACACCACAGAATAAAACCGTTCGACCGGCCTGCAACTCGCTCTTTATCTTCAGAAAGCTGCTGTTCATGCTGCTCTGTACATATTTTGATCCCTGAAGTCTCGGTAGATCTTCAATTTTCTCAATCGATATCACTTCAACATCAAACTGTTTTGTGTACGCCGAACCAAAAACAATGCCACCTTCCGTTAGGACCTGCTTAGCGAGTGCGGCGAAAATGCCACCCGAAGCCGACTTTGCGGAGATGTCCTTGTTCTTATAGCTGGCCGCATACACAGTTCCAGGCTTGCAAAGCTCTACATCGTTGTTGATGCAACATACTTTTTGACAGCTCCCGCAGCCAACGCACTTTTCCGTATCAATTTGAGGAAATCTGAAGCCATACTCATCCTCAATCATTGTAATGGCCTTTTTCCCACAAACCATTTCGCATGCATTGCAACCACAGCATTGATATTTATTTTTAAATAGCTGAATTGCTTTATCAGTCATATAGTGCTCCCATATAGTCTCATCGGTCATTGACCCTCTTTTTGAGAATCTCGATTACACCTTCATCCTCAAATTTTCTTGCCATCAACTTGCCGCTTTTCATCATTCTATCAATATCAGATACATCAAGGTTCTTCGGGCTATTACCCCCAGAGCTCCAATCAATATAGTGCAGGTAATCTTGTCTTCTATCCTTGTACGGTGAATTCATCAAGAGCGTTTGAAAGAAACTTTCATCCGGGCAATTTGTATGTCTATAAAACTCTATAAACTCCTGATGGTTCTTGATGTACTCCTCCACCCACTTTTCCATCTCACCAGAAATACACACCCACTGACTTCCAAAGTAGAAGTCTACGTTTTCAAGTTGTTTCCTTCTGAAAATTGGCCATGTCCGATTGTATCCACCGGTCAACTCAACAAGGGCACGTTTTGCAATTCTCTTTGGTAAGGTGTTTCCAAGGACACTGTAGGGGTAGTAGATTTCCGTTCGTTTGTCGTAATTGTTGGTGTACCCCCCCCTTTTTTACTGGCCCATATTTGCACGAAATTAAAGTCTGCGTTTTTATTAAGAAAATCTGAAAGCTCTGATGCCTTGACGAGAGGATAGTCTTGCCCGGAGCAAAGCAAATAATGGCCATATTCACCCCATGCAGCCGCGTACCGCATCAAATTGAGCGTTGCTTCGACCTGTGAAAACACTGCCCAGCCCACGTCTACACGGTATTCATCCGGGAGAATATGGATCTGCTTCCCAGTTTTAATTTCTGAACCAATATTGCTTTTTTTGTCAATATGAACATAAATATCCAAATTCGGATCATCTAAGGCATCCAACAGAAGATTAACTTGCTTCGGATTTTTGTGACACTGAACCAAAATCGCCTGTTTCATTTCATCCTCACTTCCTCAGCACTTTCTCAAACATAAATTTCCTCAGCCAGTTCGGAGCCAACGCAGATCCGCTGCGAATCACGCAGCTCTTTATGTACTGACCGTTTCCAATGAACCCGCTGTCCTTCATGAACTTGAACAGCTTTGCCTGCGTTTTAGCGTACTTCCATCCAGCTCGTCTCATGTACATATCAGAGCCAGCTCGCATGTGCAGAAGCGGCTCTTGAATGTTATAGCCCTGGTATCCAGCCATCAGCATCCGCAGCCAAAGGTAATAATCCTCCAGTAGATAGAAGTCCTTATACGACCCAGCTGCCTCAACAGCCGATTTTTTGTACATTACGCAAGGGTGATTGAACGGATTTCTTTTCTTTGCAAACTCCATAATCTTCGCATTAGTCTCCGGAAGAGCACGCCTTGCATCTACGACCTCTGGATCAGTAGTAAATTCCTCTACGATACCGGAGCAAATGCTCACTTCCAGATGCGTGTTGAACACGTCAATCTGTTTCTCACAGCGGTCCGGATAAGCAACATCATCACTATCCATACGGGCAACCAGTTCATTCTTGCAGTGATTGATACCCGCATTCAGCGCATTGCCTAGTCCCTCGTTCTTATCCAGACGATAAACTTTCAATACCCCGTTCATTTCTTGTTGCTTCGTTGTTATTACGGCATCCAACTCCGAATTCAATGGGCCATCACAAACCAGCACAAAATCATCCGTGGGGTAGGTCTGTGCTTGAATGCTTTCGATTGCCTGCTTCAAATACTCCGGTTTCTCTTTATGATAAACCGACATAAGTACGGAGTATCCTCTGTATTCCACAACACTCATAGTCCCTCTCCGCATATCAAAGATTACAGCCCAGACTCATTCTCTAAGAGTCTGAGCCGTTTTTTCTTATAAGGCTCTACTAATCGTCCTCAGCAGTGTGAACCACACTGCTGCTATGTCTTGTACCGTTACAATGAACGTTTCTGCGACAAATCTTTGCCACTATAGCTCCCGTCTTTAGTCCCGATGGCACTATCATCGCTACGGTAACCGCTGTCTTTAGTCCTGACAGCACTAACGCTCGCTATGGTAGCTCATGTGTTTATTCCAGACTTCACTCATCCACGCCACCGTAGCTCCCTTGTTTATGCCGGATTACCCCACACGAATGAGCATCTCTGCGACGATGTGGTTATCACCATCACGCTCACATCCGACTTGTTATCTCCAAGACCGGGATAAAATCGCAGATGATGTAATCGTCGCTCAGCCTCAAAACCGCTATGTGATAATCACCACAATGTCGGTAATACCCTCACGGTGCAATCAGACATAAACCCACCAGCTACGGTCGCATCCATACAAGTGCTTTTTCGGGCATAAAAGCTTCAATTCACACTCGTTTTGCCCTCTCTCACGCCCATGGTCTCGGCATTTTGCACTACCAGAAGCAGCATTTTAACTTCATACAGGGCAGCCTACCGACCTTCCAGCTTAACGCCACTGTAAGAGGTGTATTTATGCCTGATTCCACTCTGGATTTTCTTCCAATTTTTAGTGGCAAGAAATGCGCCAAAGCATCGATATTTAGTCGTTTTCTCCACTCATTGCAGTGGTTTGGCCCTCAGAAACTCCCTCGGTACTTTCAGGCATAAACAGGATTTTCACTGTTGCAAACATGATTTTCAAATCCTCTACAATGCTCGGATGAGCTATGTACATCAAATCCATAGTCAGTTTGTCGTAAGGAGTAGTATTGTACTTGCCATAAACCTGTGCATACCCAGTCAATCCAGCCTTGGCCTGCAGGCGCAGGGAAAATTCCGGCATTTCCTCACAGTACTGAGCTGCAATCTCAGGGCGCTCCGGACGGGGGCCGACGATGCTCAAGTCACCCTTCAAGATATTTATAAGCTGCGGCAATTCATCAACGCGGCAAGCACGAATGATTTTGCCAACGGGCGTGATGCGGTCATCATTCTCACCGCTGGAAAGACGGGCAACGCCGTCCTTTTCAGCATCGACCCGCATGCTTCTGAATTTGAGAATGCCGAACTCTTTGCCATCCTTCGTCAAACGAATTTGCTTGTAAAAGACTGGGCCGTGATCCGTTGCTTTGATGGCAATAGCCGTCACAAGGAAGATTGGACTCAGAATCACAAGCGCAATAGCAGAAATGACAATATCCAGCAGCCGTTTTACAAACAGATACTCCGGCTGAGGATTATACCGGTCAACACGAAGCATCGGCAAGTGGAACATATGCATGTGATGTGCACCGGACATAATGGTGTCACCGATGCGTGGTACTACAAATACAGTAATGTTATTTTCTACACAGTATTTCAGAATAATATTCCGATCATGGCTGTGGATGCCGCTCAAAAACACTGTGTTGATGCCGTCCAGCATGGAAAGATTCTCGATGCACTCCCCCGCCGTAGCTGTGGAGAGCACTTTGTACTTGGCATCTAGACCGTACTTACCAATCAGCCGCTCCATACCGCGTCTGGTATCATAAATAACAGCTGTGGCTTGCGGCGGGAAGGTTTTAAAGTAGGCGTGGTGAGCGTTATAAGCCCAAATTGAGGCCATAATAACCTGCCCCACAAGAGCTGCCACGCCAGGAAGAATGTTGGGCAGGTGCTTGGACAGTAGCCAAATCACAATGTACATGATAAAGTCGCTGATCGCAGCCGCCAAAAATTGCTCGTAGATAATTTCGGAGATACGCTGCATCGACATCAGAAAGGCGTCATATACGCGTCCAAAGATGATGAACAGTACAAAGAACAGTGCCACAACCAGGTAATCGCCCTTTGCGTAGTACGGCGATGCAACGCGCTTAGCATAGTATAGATACCAGCACATTGCAAATGGTATCGTCACAAGCACAGCATCTAACAGCTTTATCATCCGCAAAATCAAGTCATGCCTAAACCTTGTCATGTTCTTACTCCTCGTTCTTCTTTGCACACATATTATTTTCCATATTGCAATTGAAATCAGGGAAAGCCGTTTTGAGCCGCAAAAGGTATTCCCACAAATTACTCATGGAAAATCCTTAGCACAATTCAGCAGTCTACCAACGCAATATTTTGCCAATATATGTATTGATATAATAGCACACAATTCGACATTTATCAACAAATCGGATTCACTTTAATTATACAAGTACACAAATTCAGCACATTTTACAAATACACCCTTGTTCATAAGGTGAATGATGCTAAAATTCGATAGATTGTTATATGTAGCAGTCAATTGATACATGATTTAAATTTTCCTTAAAACGCAACTGATTCAAATAAAAGCGGATTGCTGCGCTTGCAGCAATCCGTTTTCATTTGAATCAATATTAACTACTAACGCTCAGATCATCACCTACGTCCGAACTTCTTCCGCTTCTTTGACTGGTGTTTTTCCTTGTTCAATTCACGCTGATACGCCTCTTCAGAACTGAAACCAAAGATTCCTTCTGAGACCCGTTCAACCAGTGCCGTAAACATCTCGTAATCGCGCAAGTAGTTATACCTTGCCTTGTCATCCATTACTTTAAAAAATCTTGCCATCAAACTCATGTATGCGTTATAGTCGCCATTCTGCGCAGCCTTGAGCAGGCATTCAAACCGCCTTGCAGATGGCGTCCACAGTTCTTTCTTTTTCATCTCATACCAGCTTCTTTCTCAATTCTCTTGCAATTTTTCTTCGTGCCTTAGAAATCGTGTTGGGTCTAACCTTAAGCTTCCTCGCCACAACCTCTATAGGATAATCCAAATAAGTACGAATAATCATTAGCTCTCTGGGTGAGAGCCTTTCCAATTCCTGCTTCAATGATACCAGAAGCTCTACCCGAGCGAATTCATCTTCCGCACGAACATCAATGATATCAGCCACATCATCAATACTGATAATAATCGGCTGATTTGCATTACCAGCAAGTCGCCTTTTCCCCTTGTTCCTATATCCAAGGAGACGTTTCTCCGACCTGTATTTGATTTCCTCTTTGTCTAACAAATCAAGGATATGGCTGTTGAACGAATTACTAAGCCAGTTCTTTTCTATCGTCTGGTTAAGCTGATTATAATTGGCCCATAAACGAAGTGTGCGCCAAAGTTCATACATTTCTAATTCAGTCATTTTGACCTCCTATAGCGATTTGAATTTTTTCGGTCAAATCACACCTAGGAGGTCCCCTGCTTCGAGCGCAACTAAGCAGTTTCACCACAAAATCACCTATCCCCTCAGTTACAATGGATTGCGTCGCTTAGGTGATTTGGGAATCATAAATATAAATTTCACAATTCCCGCATGTGGTTTATAAAGAAGGCCACCAGAGAAGCAAAAAACGACTTCTTAGGTGGCCTTCATACTGACTGTATTTAATTTACTATCCGCATCCAGTTGAATAATTCGTATCATACTACATTTGTCCGTATAAGTTACAATACAACATTCAAACAAACAATTTCAACGTGTTTTCACTCTTTTTCTGTCGAACTTTGTTGAAATTCCAATAGAATTATATTCCAGTATTTATTTCAAGCTTTTATTCCCGCATTCATTTTATCGATGCAATCAATTATACCTGATGGATAATGTGAACAAGCCAAAATGGGAAAGCTGCATAAATCGGCGCGAGTTTGCCATCTGCACGGAGAAAACCTGCCACAGCATCGGAGACTTTCCGCCACCTCGCCGGCCCCCTTCCACCAAAAAGCTCTGCCGGCAATCCCACCGACAGAGCTCGGAGATACTAATCTTCTACTTCGGGTATTGGAATATTGTACTGCTGTAACGTTTTTTCCAAAAGCTCAATGCGCTGCAACAGCCTGCGGATTTTAGCATCCATCTTTTGGAAGATCTATTGCAAAGAAACGATATCCCTGTACCTGAACTAGACGATTGACTTCTGCTCTGCCAGTAAAAACGCTGGCAGAGCTTTTTGCTGCCATGGTCACCGATGAAGTTAGCTTAAACATTCAGACAGAGTGACCTATTATGTTATCCGTTTGTTTCCAATACATAGGGTGGGGCTTTAGCGCGTGAAAGTGGGGCTAAAAGTCCGTGCAAGCGGGGTTCTGACTCCGATATATGCACCGTGGTCGGACAAGCTGCCTGACGTTTACAAAAAGAAAATTTGAAGTTTGCTGGAGCCGGGTTTGGCTCCAGTTTTATTTTTGCTTGACGCTGTGGTTGAGCGGTTACCTGCAAATCGTCCAGAACGGAAAAAAGGACCCCTGCCACAAAAGCAGAGGTCCTCGCACTATTCAGCAATATTCCTTATTTTCTAGCTCTCGTTTCCAAGCCGTCCATATTGAGACCCTCGTGACCAACGATATAGTATTGCCATCGTCATCGACCTCTACGCGGGAACGCACCCAGCAGGGTTTGCTGCAATCATCCGCCAGTAAAAACTCGATGCCAGAGCCAGAGGTGTACTCGTTGAAATCTTCCTCGTATCTGCCGCTGGTGTCCAGGTGCAACCGGCTCGTACCGGCAATCGGGCGGTGTAGGTAGTTTAGGTCGTCAACTGCCTTTAAGAGCAGCTTCGACGTGTTCGTGAGCTCATTCCAGCGTTGCACATCGTCTGGGTCATCCCTGTCGCAGTCGATGTTTTCCAGAGTCTGATTATCATAGTAGCCGGATTGTACCAACAGGTGCCTTAACTCGCCAAGAGCATCATCCATTCGCTTTTCGAATTTCCCGATGTCCATAGAAAGTCCTATATTAGGTTTGGTTTGTCATCTGTTTTACACGATTCCGATTTCGTCGAGCAGCTTGACCTTGTCTTCGCTCTGTCGGCCTTGGTGTAGCATGAGCGTCTGATTCCGAATCCACCAATGGGACTGCGAACCTGTCGGCAAAGTTATGGACGCTTCTTTGAGCGGAAGTTCTCCGTGCTCGTCAAGATAGGCTTTGATGGCATTGTAGCTTTCTTTCCAATTATCGGCGAGACTCCCATAGACAATACCGATGTCTGCCAGCATCTTTACTCTTTCTTCCGGCATCGTGCCATTGCGCATCTGAGTACGCCGATTGGCAATCCACTGCGCACTCTGGCCTCCGTCCGGCAACTCGAAAGAATTTTTATAGACAGGAAGCTGATGATGCTCTTCCACATACGCTTTTATGCACTCGTAGTCACGCATCCAGTTCTGTTCCATAAGATTGCCTACAATGCCGATAGCGCGGAGAAGCTCAACTTTATCTGCCGGCAATCCGGATTTCTTTAACGCTATGCGCTGCTGCTTAATCCAAGACTTCGTTTGCACGCCATTGGGCATCGTTGTAGACTTCTCTCCTGTTGGAAGTGTACCGCTCTCTTCTAAGCAACGCTTTACGAAATCATAGCACTCCTGCCATTCTTCCGCAGGGTTCTTAGATACCTTACGGCTCCGCTTGGAACCGGTCTGAGCGGCTTTCTTTACCTTCTCGCTCTTACTCTTAGACGGTTTCGGGGCATCCGCTTCGGCAACAATACCAATTTCGTTCAGAAGCTTTACTCTGTCCTTCGGGGAGGTTCCTGCTTTTAGAAATTTCTTCTGGTTGGTAATCCAATTACGAGATTGGATACCGCTTGGAAGCAGAATCGAAGCGTCCTGTACGGGCAGGTGATGATGTTCATCGAAGAACATCTTTACCGCATTGTAGTTCGCGTTCCAGCTGTTTTCAAGTTGCTCGTATTCGATGCCGATTTTTTTTAGCAGGCTTACTTTCTCGGCGGGCAATGTGTTGTCCTTTAATTTCTTGCGCTGCAAACCTATCCAGTAGCCTGACTGGCTTCCGGTACTCATCTGCTGAGAATTGACACCAATGGGGAGCCGCTTATGCTTCTTATAGTACGCCTTAACGAAATTATAGTTTTCCTGCCAGTCATCATTCCTTTTAAATCGGCCGTATACAACACCGATTGAAGCAAGCATCTGCTGCTTATCTTCGTTCATCATTCCGTTTCGGATAGCAGCTTTCTGAGCAGCAATCCAGAATTCGCTGTTTACGCTAGTCGTCAAGGGAATAGAACTCTCACCAATAGGCAGGCATCCGTTCGCATCCACATAGGCTTTGATACCGTTGTAGTTTTGCAGCCAAGTAGCTTCTTTGGCATCCCAATCCCAGCGACCTTCGCAGCTCCAATCAAAGCCAAGGTTTTCAAGTTCTTTCTTCTTGCTTATGTAGGCATCCGACTTGTCCGTTGTCGGGCGATGATAAAGTCTCCACTGGCGCTTCACCCATTCGTGGAGATTGCTGCCCATCATGTCATTATAATCCTCCGGCACATCCATGTTGCCGAATTCATTATAATACCTCTGCGCTCGATATGCGTAGCTGTAGGATTTTCTGCCAACCTGCTTTTCCCAGTCCATTCCGATGTCATCCAGCAGGTCGTGGCGCTCCCAGTCAAGGTCTGTCTCGCAGTTGGATTCTTGATACAAGCTCTTCTGCGCTATCAGCCAGTCACGCAGATACATATTGCCTGCCGTCAGGACATTAGGCGACACATCTATATTGCCGTGCTCGTTGTAGTAAGCGTAGGCATCATTGTAGCGCTTCTCCCAGACATCTCGGTCCACAAGTTCCCAGACCATGCCAACTTTTTCGAGGGCTTCGACTTGTTCGGGTTTGAGCGTTCCTTTTTTATATTTTTTCCGCTGTTCGCCAATCCAGTTACCGAGCGCATACTGCTCATTCTTGTACATTTTTGGTACGAGCAGGTCACCGTTGGCTGCATAATACAGCCTGCATTGCAGATACCATTCTGGCCATGGGTATCGGCTTTCGAGTTTCCAGACCATGCCGATTTTCTCGAGCATCGCAATGCCCATCTGAGTCAGCGCAACTTTGATTTTCGGGTTCCCATTATGGAACGCTCTCAACCGCTCAATCCACCGGCCCAGCTTATGCCCTTTTTCATCCTCATAGATTCGAGGTACAAGGAGGTCACCGTGTTCTTCGTAGTATTTCTTGGCAATCTCATACCAGTCTTCGAAGCCGAGCTGCTTGCGCTTGGTTTTGGATTTTCGTGTCATTTTGTTATACCAAAAAGCCGTTGTGAACGGCTGAAAGCGGATCCACAACGGCTATTGTTTAGATGTGATCAGTGCAAGAGATTAGGCGACGGAGTTCTTCTCTGGTGCAGCGCCCTTTACTACAGAGTAGCCGGCAGGCACCTTGGTGGCAGCCTCGCCTTCACCTGTAGTCTCATCAGCAGCACGATAAGTGCAGACCCAACCACTGTTGCCATAGACAACTTTGGTGATCTTGCCAGAGGCGTCAACGGTAACAGTCCACTTGCCCTTGACTTCAGCAAGTTTCTCAATGTCGCCCACCTTGGCAGTCAGTCCGGTCTTCATCTTGTCGGCATCGGGCTGAGCAACGGTAGCATACACCTCAGAAGCCTCGGTCTGGGCAGCCATAACGACCATACGAGCCTCGGCAGTGACCTTCTCCTTGTTGGCCTTGTCGATGTAGCCGGTGAGCGCAGGGATGAGCAGTGCTGCCAGAATAGCCAGGATGACCAGCACAACGATGAGTTCGACCAAAGTGAACCCCTTTTTCTCTTTAAGAGCACGAATCTTAGAAAGCATTATAATTCCTCCAATTTTTTTCGGCATTATTCTTACAACCAAATAATGTCATGTAGCTAAATAATAATATCATACCAAAACCAATTCTGCAACAAAAATCGACAATATTCGCAATAAATATATGCTCCGAATGAGACGGTCAGGCTGTTTTCGAGAAAAATTCAAAAACTGCCGTTCTTAGGGCAATATTGGTAAAAGCCAGCGCAGACCAAATCGCGCTGCATCATCATTTTTGTGTCAATGTAACATATCAATATTACACTGGCAAGATATATAAGTCTTCTCTAACACCGCACATATTTTGCGCATAGTTTTCCTAGCCGAGCACCAACTGTTACATCATGTTACCCTTGATTTTGCGCCGATTTGAAAAAAAAATCGCAACAAATCTATTAAAATCGAGCATATCTCGCTGTATGTTCAATAGCAAAATATGTGTTTTTTGTGCATTTTTAGCTGTTTTCGAGTGTTTTATGCCCTAAAAGGCTGTTCACATCAAAAGAGGAGGCGTTCTCAATGACGCCTCTCCGTGCTATAATAGAAAGAAAACAGGAAGTGATAATATGCAAAGTATTGAGGAACGCGCAACAGCCGCGTATGAACTGAAAGCCACCTGCAAGTGCAACTGCTCGCAGTCGGTTGTCAAAGTATTTCAGGACAAGCTGCCTGTCGGTGAGGATACCCTCATGAAGCTGACGGCGGGGTATGCTGCCGGTATGGGCTGCATGGAGAGCACCTGCGGCGCTCTTATTGGCGCTGTGATGGTGGCGGGTATACTGACCGATGGCAAAGCAACGCCTCGGATTTCTAAAGAACTCCTGCAGAAGTTTGAGGCGAAATGCGGCGCTACTATCTGCAAGGACTTGAAAGGTGTCGGAACCGGCAAACCGCTCTGCCCCTGTCCTGAGTGTGTACGCAATGCGGTGCTTGCACTCGGCGAGGTTTTTCCGGACTAAGACAAACGGCAATTCTGAGGGTATTGGAGGGTATGAGGCATGACTATTGCGGAAATTTTAGAGAAGATGATTTGCTATTCTAACGGTAACATCCACGACATCGACCATCTTGTTCGAGTCTGGACATTCGCCAAGACCATCGGCGAACTCGAACATATTGATGCTGAGATGCAGTACATACTGGAAGTTGCCGCCATCACGCATGATATTGCCTGCCCTCTCTGCCGAAAGAAATACGGCAGCGCTGACGGCAAGCATCAGGAACTCGAAGGCGGGCCCTTGGTGCGGGAATTTCTGCATGATACTGGTCTGACCCCGGCACAGGTTGACCGCGTTGCGTATCTGGTCAGCCATCACCATACCCTGACAGATATTGACGGCATCGACTACCAAATCCTCATTGAGGCCGATTACATCGTCAACGCCGCCGAGAACGAGTACAGCAAGGAAAGCATCAAGGGCTTCATCCACAAAGTCATGCATACGAACAGCGGCTCGATGCTGGCGCGGCAGATTTTCTGCGTTTAATAAGCAAAAATCAGAGCAAAAGGGAGCGTTAAAACTATGGCAAAGAAGGTTCTTGTAGTTTCCACCAGCCTGCGCGGAAACAGCAATTCGGAGATTTTGGCAAAGGAATGCGAGCGCGGTGCGAAGGATGCAGGTCACGAGGTTGAGTTCGTGTCCCTGCGCGGCAAAGATATCCGGTTCTGCATCGGCTGCATGACCTGCCAAAAAACCGGCCGTTGTGTATTGAAGGATGATGTAGCCGAAATCATGGCAAAAGTCAAGGAAACCGAAGTCATTGTCTTTGCGACACCTATCTACTATTATGAGATGTGCGGCCAGATGAAGACGCTGCTTGACCGTCTGAATCCTCTGTACGACTCTGACTACAGGTTCCGCGACATTTACATGCTGGCCACTGCTGCAGATGACGATGCGCATGCCATCGACAAAGCTTACAATGGTTTGCAGGGTTGGGTCGATTGCTTTGAGAAGGCCGAACTCAAAGGCTATGTGTTCGGCAAAGGTATTGCCGAACCGGGAGATGCAAAGAATCACGCTGAGACTCTCTTGGATGTCTACAATCTCGGCAAATCCTTGTGAGGTACAGCACCGGCCATGACGATTCGATACGCTGTCCCTGATGATGTTCCAGCACTCTCCGCCGTTGAGGCTGAGTGTTTTCCGCCCGCCGAGGCTGCTACTGCCGCCGAGTTTGCCGAGAGAGTCGCCCATTACGGCAATCATTTCTGGCTGATGTATGATGGTGACAAACTCATCTCCTTCGTGGACGGGTTTGTGACCGATAAAGCGGACTTGACCGATGAGATGTACGAGAACGCCGCCATGCACAACGAGAACGGTGCATGGCAGATGATTTTCGGTGTCAATACGTTGCCTGCATATCGCCAGCATGGGTATGCGGGTGAGTTGATTCAGAAGGCTATTACCGGTGCAAAGGAACAGGGCCGCAAAGGTCTTGTGTTGACCTGCAAGGACCGGCTTGTCCACTACTACGCCAGGTTCGGCTTTAAGGACGAGGGCGTGACCGACAAGTCCACGCATGGGAATGTGGCATGGCATCAGATGCGGTTGACATTCTAATGCGAAACGTATGCTGCTTGCAATTCTAGCTTTCGATTATCCTTATACCTCTATAACAGAAATGAGCCCCCGGATTTCTCCGAGGGCTCTTGCTTTTTAGTGTGTATTTGCTTTGTTTGTGAACTGCTTTGTGTTTGCTTTACGAGTGGTCAGGGTAATCATAGCCTTCAACACCAAGGTTGTTATAAACAATTAGTGGGATCCACTGCGATTCATATGGGTCATTCGAATCCGCGGTTTTGTCGCAGACGATTTTCCCGATATAGTCTGAATACCACCTTTCATATCCTGTAAGTTCTTTTTTACTATAAGCACTCACCGAGCCGTTTGCTTGACAGTAGACACCGTAATATCCTTTTCCGTCTTTGTAAACTACCCACTTGAGTTGGCAATTATAATTTGTAACCGCAAAAAATGAGCCAGTACCTTTTGCGAGGCTAGGGACCTCCGAAAGCTTTACAATAGCATTATATCGGTCTGCAAGATTTTCCAGTTTTTGCTCATGCGGAGTTACCGGCTTTCCATCCTTCGCTGCAGCCGTAAATGTTTGCGTGCCTGCATTTGATTGAGTCGCGTATTCGTCTGATGCATACAGTGTAGACATCTCCGTCTGCACAGCCTGCGTCAGCATCCGCGTCTCCGCTACAACCTGACTCTTTCTGGCTTTGTCAATGTACCCGGTCAATGCCGGAATCAGCAGTGTTGCAAGAATTGCCAGAATCACCAGTACAACAATGAGTTCGACAAGTGTGAACCCGCGTTTCGTATTCTTCTTAGCCATAGAATTGCTTTCCTTTCCGGGTCATTTTGATGTTATTATACCATATCGACGCAAGTAAAGTCCATTCTATACGCAAATCTTATATGCAAACTTTTACTCGAGATATTTTACTCAAATCTTCTAATCAATCTTCCAGATTAAATCTTTCTTCACGAGAACAATTTCTCATCATTTATAAAGACATCAAGAGATACAGTGATTCTGGTTATGGTGTCGGAATGACAGCCGATGAGTTTTCTGAACGGTATCCCCTCTTGTCTATCGACCATATTTATGTAGGATTCAATCGACTGTCTTCCTTATATTACTGTGAACCTGACAACTCCGTTGTGCCAATCGTACTCAGTCTGCAAATTTATGGCGACCATCGCTTGCCGGTCGGCAACTTGAATGATGAACAGTTCCAGCAGCACATTCTCGATACAGCCAAGAGACTGACCACCAACAACGCGGCGTTTATCCGTACCTACATCTTTTCTTTGGAAGACAGCTTTCGCGTATCGGTCTTATCCAAGTACATCAAGCAAGCTCCGCCCAATCCGGAGCTGTATTCCCTGTTCACAGATATTTACCGCTCTACCGACTATGGCTTCGGAGTGTTTGATAATATCCCATATAGGTTTGTAGTTATCAGCAATATCCATGCCATCGTTAAACACCGCGATATTGCCTTCGAGTCCATGCTCGTTAAGATAGCGAACAGCATTAACTTTTGTCTGCTGAGCCAAATCTGCTTCGTCTTCGATAATAGCAATCTGCTGCATATCAGAACCTTTCCCATGGGATTTGCATTCTTTCTTTTCTGTCATCAGTCTACCAAGTGCGACTAACAATGTCAAAAAGATTTTCAAGAGCACTTATGCATTTTTTCAGTCACAGCAAAAGGAGCGTCCGCCAAAGCAGACGCTCCTTTTTGTGTTTCTTGTGCCTTTTGAAAGGCTCACAGCTTACTTGCCGCTGCCGTTCAGACGCGGGATGGTCTCAGTCTTCGTTTCATTGCAAACTGTGCAGGTATAGGTCTTGACGCCATCTTTTTCAGCCGAGGGTTCAGTAGTTACGACACCGTTATCCCAAGTGTGGTCTTTCTTTGGCGTGGTGGAGAGAACGGCACTCACTTCATTGCAGACGGTGCAGTAGATTTCGGTGCGCCCTCTTCCTTGCAGGTGGGCTCAATGACACGAATGGCGGCATGATGACCGGTGGAGTGTACAATGTTGTCCTTGTAAGAGAAGCTGTCGTCTTCGTTGCACTTGTGCATCGTGTAGCCGTCCTCGGTGCAAGTCGGCGGGACGACAGTCACAGTAAAGGTGTACTTTGTGGGGAGAACCTTTTCGGTCGTAGTAGCGTCACAGTTCTTGCAGTGCAGCGTCCTGACACCATACTCGTCATGCGTGGGCTGCGTAGTGATAGTGCCTTCGTCCCAGACATGACCCGTGCCACCGTAGGAGTAAGTCGTGGTATGAGAAGCGTCACGCTTGCAGTGCATCAGCATAGTACCCTGCTCGGTGCAGGTAGCCTTTTTCAGACACTCGGCATTTGCAAAGTCCCAGTCGTGGCTGCCGATAGCGGGCATAGGCTTCAGAACTCTTTCGTTGCAACCCTCGTAGTTGCAGTACACCCAACGCTCGCCCTCGGTCCCACAGGAAGACTCCTTAACGATTTCGCCAAGGCGCGTGTAATCGTGGGTATGTACCTTGACGATATCTTCTGTCTTTGTCGCGCTACAAACAGTGCAGGTGAAGGTCTTGATGCCAGTTTCGGTAGCGGTCGGTTCCTTCGTTACTGTGCCTTCGTTCCACTGATGCTCACCAGTTGCAGGAAGGTCTTTCACATGCTGCTTATCGTTGCAGCGCTCACAAACATTGTCTACGCTGCCAGGAGCGCCACAGGTAGCGGGAGTAGTGACTTCCTTATACTGATGGCCCAACGCAGCAACAGGCGTATCCTGATAGGTCTTTGCGGGATTCTCATTGCAGGTATGCAGCGTGTAACCGTCCTCTGTGCAGGTAGGAGGAACGACAGTTTCCGTGAAGGTATAGCCCAATGCCGGAATCACTTCTGTATACACATGGGTCCCGTCATTCTGGCAGGTATAGGTGCGCTCGCCATCTTCTTCGTAGGTCGGTTCCTTCGTAACCTTACCAGCGTCCCAAACGTGTCCCGTCGCAGGAACAGGTTCCGTGTAGGTGTGGCTCCCATCATTCAGGCAAGTGAATGTCTTAACACCATCCTCGGTGCAGGTAGGAGCCTTGGTGACAACACCGTCGTCGTACTTGTGCCCCAGAGCCGGGATTTCCTCAGTCTTAGTCTCTGTGCAGCCGGTATTCTGGCATTTGAAGGTTTTTACGCCAACAGCCTCGCAGGTAGCGGGCGTTGTGACAGTGCCATCATCCCACTTATGACCCAAAGCCGCGATTTCCTCGGTCTTAGTCTCTGTGCAGCCATTACGGGTGCAGGTATAGGTCTTAACACCAGCTGTCGTACAGGTTGCTGCCGTCGTAACTGTACCGCCGTTCCAAGCATGACCCAGTGCATTCGTATAATCGCGTTTTTCGGTCAGAGCGGAATCCTGGTCGCAGATGTAAATGGTATAGCCCTTTTCTGTGCAGGTAGGCTCTACCGTAGTGCCCTTATGCCATGTCTTCTCGACTACCGGGATATCCTCCGTGTAAGTAGCACCGCAAGAGGTGCAGGTAAAGGTCTTCGTACCCTTCTCGTAGATGGTAGCGGGCTTTGTGACCTTACCGGCATCGTAGGCGTGCGGCAGCTTTGCCTTGTAATCGCCCTTATAGGTCAGACCGGGGACTTCGTTGCACTCATAGATGGTATAACCCTCAGCGGTGCAGGTCGGAGCAACAACGCTCTTAATATGATAGGTCTTGTCGAGAGACGGGATTTCCTCGGTACGCGTCTCATCGCATTCCTTGCACTTGAAGGTCTTAATACCGGTCTCGGTATAAGTAGCAGCCTTCGTGACTGTACCGCCATCCCAGCTGTGTCCCTTTGCCGGAACAAAGCGGTCATTATAGTTCATGCCGCCCCACTCATGGCAGATATGCTCATCGTAGCCTTGCGTGGTGCAGGTCGCCTCATGACGGCGAACCGTGAAGGTGTATTTTACCTGAGGCTTTGCGGTAGGAGCCGGAGTAGCTGCCGGAGCAGGTGCCGGTGTTTTTGTCGCTGCCGGTTTTGTCGTCCCACCGGAAGTCGAAGTACCGGTGCTCAGGTTCTCCGTCTTAGTCGGCTCGCTGGTGGTGTTGTCCTTCTTATCGGTGTTCTCAGCGGGCGCGGTGGTCGGTGCGGGCGTAGCCGTTGGTGCAGGTGTGGCAGTTACTTCCGGCGTTTCCGGAACCGCTGCCTGACTTTGGCTTGTAGTCACGTCCGAACTTGCCGCATTGGTATTGTTTTTCCTCTTCTTGCAGCCGGTCAAAGAAACCGCAACCGTAGCAGCCAAGGCTACAGCAACAATTCTTTTCGCTGTACTAATTCTCCTTTTCATAGTAGACCTCCTTCCCTTTAGGGGGTAGCTTCTTAACTATATTATACCAAAGAAAATATCGCGTTTACATTGATTTTTTTAGATTTTACAACTCCTCTATCAAGTTCTACCGTTTGCATAAATGCAACATCCTGTAACTGTGCATAGTATCCAGTACATATGGCCATCTCCCAACCTTCGCCACAAGCTGTTGATTTTCGCCATTTGCTAAAAACTTCCGTCATGTTGCATATTGACTATTTTCCGAGAAAAGAGTACGCTATTCTGAATCGAAGGAAGGGATTATTATGGAAGTCAGTATATTGCTCATGCAGCAGATAGCCCAGCTGTTTATCGTTCTTCTGATGGGCTATGTAGTCGTCAAGGCAGGGCTTCTGAAAGCCTCAGACAGCAAGGTTTTGTCCGTAGTTTTCGTGTATCTGGTCATGCCGTGTGTTGTTCTCAACGCATTTCAAATCGATGATACGCCGCAGATTCGCACAGGACTCTTGTACTCGATGGGCATAGCGGTCGGAATGCATGTCGTGTTTCTGGTCCTCAATGCTATCTTTAAAAGGCCGCTTAAATTGGATGTCGTGGAGCAGGTCAACATCATATACAGCAATGCGGCTGCGCTCGTCATCCCTCTGGTTCAGGCTTTGCTCGGCGAGGAATATGTCGTGTATTCCTGCGCTTTCGTCATCGTTCAGCTGATTCTTCTCTGGACGCACGCAAGTGCCTGCCTGCAAGAGGGCGCAAAACTTGAATGGAAGAAGATTCTGACCAATGTCAATCTGATTGCGATTGTCGCCGGTGCGCTCTTGTACCTTCTGCATATCTCGCTGCCCTCGCCTATTGTGAGTACGCTCAGCAGCGTAGGTGCTATGATAGGGCCTATGGGGATGCTGCTGGCCGGTATGGCGATTGCGGAAGTACCGTTAAAGAAAGTCTTCTGCACACCGCGCAACTATCTTCCCGTTGCACTTCGTCTGATTGTAGTTCCTATCATTGTTCTGCTGCTACTTCGCGTGTTCCACGCATCTGACTGGATTGCAGATGGTAAAGCAATTTTAATGACAGTCTATCTATCGGCTATTACGCCGTCTTGTGCGACAGTCACCTCAATGGCGCAACTCTACAATCGTGATGCGGCGCACTCAAGTGCATTGTATGTTCTGAGTACGCTGCTTTCCATCATGACGATGCCTCTGATGATTGGACTGTTCGATATGCTGGTGTGATATACCTTTTATAAGTACAGATTAAGAAAGAGAAAAGCGCCCATCTTTCACGGTGAGCGCTTTTTCATTTTGTGGAGTATTACTGGTTGCTTGCGTGAACATGCATACATTCAATCACGCAGTACGACGTGAAATACAGATAATATCCTGCAATCTTGAATTCGTAATACTTTGGCATTTTACTCCTCCAAGAACTTCCGATTCTTTTCTAAATAATCTTTAACAATTTGAATTTCTATATCATCCATGCTTGTCTCCAGAACTTCACCGTCCTTTGACAAAACTACTGCCTTATCAGGGCAATTCAAATTTAGCACTCGGAACCCCTCTGGACTACATCTGAATGCATAACCATTTATGATCATATCTGCCTCATCGGCTATATTTTTTTCATTAACCATTTGCTACTCTCACTTCCTTGATTGGAGCCAAGAATGTCTCTGGATCAAAATATAAATTTTTCAAAATGGGAATTAAATCAATATACTCTTCTTCTGGCCTGTCATTCTGTTTATACTTTGCCATCGCTACAATATAACCATGATTCCATTCTTTTACTTCCGTATAATGCTCCAATGAATATGGTGCGCGAAATCTAATTACCTTATCTCCCGCACGGAAAACTGTATAGTTAGATTCATTGCTAAGAATTGCCTGTTGGCTATTCATACAAGTTTCCCTCCTTCATTACTCTGGTTTTTTCAGTAACTGTTATTGAATGTACTCTTATTATCTATCTCACCATTCAAAATCTTATCTAAAGTAGTGCGAGAAATTTCTGTTTTCATACAAAACGATACCTTTGAGAATCCATTGCTGCGAATATAGTCCTTTAATTTTGTCCCTATCAGTTTTCTCATGGCAAAATGTTCATCAAAACGCACTTTTTATTTCTCCCTTCTGCCATTATTATATACTATCGGCTTCAGGAAGCCAACAATTCTGTTAAATTCTTTTACATTTCAGGCTCAAATGCCAAAAAATGAGTCCATCGCCCGCTGTGCTCACTTCAAAAGTAAAATTTTTATTTTCTGACCGTCCCATTCCCACACTTCGACGCTATCCATTGTAATTGAGAGGAGATATACTTCCTCTCGCGACAACTGAATAGCGTCCTCTGCCGTACCGCTTTTGGGGAAGCATCGCCATGATCCGGATCATCCCGGGGAGCGTGCCAAGAAAGCGTGACAACATGCTGCAAGGCCGGCCAAAAAGCTGCCTTGCAGGGCACAGCGCCGGGAAGGGTTGCCTGTCTGGAATTTGCAGGGAGAGAAAAACGCAAAACCAATATAGCAGCAGATTATGCCGTGAAAGTACCTGCTTTCACGGCATTGCTGTGCCGCCATATTGGTTCCATTCGTACATTTTTGAAATCGTAACGATTGTAGTATACTGGTTTTGCGGACGAGGAAAACGCCCCGTCCCGCCAGTCAATCCTTGGAGGTGCAGTCTTATGCCACAATGCTTTGGGAGGCCCTTCTCATGACAGCCAGCTTGCGCGTAAAAAACGACAAATACTATGTCGTGCTCACGCATACGACAGATGGCAAAAAAAATCAGACCTGGGTTTCCACAGGTCTGTCAGTAACAGGAAACGAGGGCAAAGCTAGGCAGATCATGCTTGATATGCTCGGCGAAAAACCTGAGCAGGCTGCCCCGCCCGATATGCTTTTCAGTGACGCCGTGCGCCGCTGGCTAGAGGACGTCCGGCATCGTGTGGACGAGGTCACTTATCAGGGCTACGAGGTACAGGCCCGAGCGCATATTCTCCCCTACTTTGATGACCTGCAAATCCGGCTGTGCGATGTTGACGGCGAGACGCTGCAGACGTACATCAACGTAAAGGCCAAATTCGGGCGCTCTGACGGTCACGGCGGCCTATCCGCGGTTAGCTTGCGTCAGCACAAGAACGTGCTCAATCAGACGCTCAAATTGGCGCAGAGGGACGGTCTGATCCAGACAAACCCAGCCGATCTGGTCGTCATGCCACACGCGGCGCAATTTACCGGCACGTTCTACACGGAATCACAGATGCGTGATTTGCTGACCGCTGTTAAGAACGAACGCCTCTACCCCATCATCTACGTCACCGCGCTGTACGGCCTGCGCCGCAGCGAGGTACTGGGCCTGAAATGGGACAGCATCAACTTTGCGATGCAAACGCTGACCATACGGCACACCGTGGCACGGGTCACGAAGGTCGTGGAGAAGAACAAGACGAAGAACGCATCCAGCTTCCGCAGCTTTCCCCTGACCGACGATGCGGTGCGGCTGTTCAAAATCCTGCTTCAACAGGAACAAATCTACCGAAACCACTTCGGCAAGGACTACATATACAACGACTACGTGTTCACCTGGGAGGACGGGCACCCCTACTCCCCCGACTATGTGAGCCACACCTTCCACAAGCTGCTGAAGAAGTACGACCTGCCCCATATTCGGTTCCACGACCTGCGCCACACCTGCGCCAGCATGTTGCTGTCGGAGGGCTACGGTCTGAAGGACGTGTAGGAGTGGCTCGGTCACTCGGACATCAAGATGACCGCGAACATCTACGGTCATCTGGACATACGCCGCAAGCGTTCCATCGCCAACGGCTTGGAACAAGCGTTGCCGCGATTGAAGCCGTAAAAAACAAAAAAGCGCCAAATCCTTTCGGATTTGACGCTCCTGCTGACCTTGACAGCCATCTTTGGTCCGAGTGGCGAGAGTCGAACTCACGGCCTCTTGAACCCCATTCAAGCGCGCTACCAAACTGCGCTACACCCGGTCAACCGGGCTGTCTCGAATCAGCTTTATTATTATAGCGGATATGAAGGAGAATGTCAACAGGGTTTTGCAAAAAATATAATTTTTGCATTTTTCCGCGCAAAGCGCTGCATAAATCCGACGGCGGATGCTTGACTTTCCCCCGCAGGTGCGCTATACTTAATACCCTACCACAAAAGCAAAGGAGGTGTGCCCCATGGCAGAGGACAAGTGTGGGAAAAAAATGATTGCCGTCAACCGTGAGGTGCGCCACGAATACTTTGTCATCGAGGCACTGGAAACAGGCATCGAGCTGGTAGGCACCGAGGTTAAGAGCCTGCGCGCCGGAGGGGTCAACCTGAAGGATTCCTGGGCAGACATTGATGACGGTGAGCTGATCGCTAAGGGCATCCATATCAGCCCCTATGAGCAGGGCAACATCTTCAACAAGGACCCGCGCCGTCCGCGGCGTTTGCTGGCACACAAGGCGGAGATCCGCCGTCTGGGGCAGCAGATCAAGCTGCAGGGCTACACGCTGGTGCCGCTCTCTCTTTACTTTAAAAAGGGGCGCGTCAAGCTGGAGCTGGGCCTGTGCAAGGGCAAAAAGCTGTATGACAAGCGTGCGTCTGCTGCGGCGCGCGACGCCAAGCGCGACATTGACCGCGCACTCAAAACGCAGCGATAAGTTGTTTCTACTTCACTTTCCCGGCGGGCTTGCCTGCCGAATATACGGGGCTGTAATGGTTTCGACGGGGAGAGAGAGGCGTGAGCAGCGGGCCGTGGCGGTGACCCACGATAAAAGCGCCAACTTAAATTAACTGACAACAATTATCCTGTTGCCGTAGCTGCCTAATTAGGCGCTGCCGTCCTGCCCGTGTTAGTACCGCATGGGGTCAGGGCGTCGATTAGGTACTGAACGTGAACGGGCTTAAGCTTTGCGGCCCGGCATGAACTTATGAAGCTACCAAGGTGTAGTGCGTGTGTGCTCGCCCGCACCAAGGGAAATTTAATAAACACACTGCGCCCGGAGATACTCTAACTGATTTCTTTTCGGACACGGGTTCGACTCCCGTCAGCTCCACCATATTATGCAAATCCGAACTCAATCTTCTTTGTGAAGCATTGTTTCGGATTTGTTTTTGTTTTAGAGGATGTGGATCAGTCCACATCCTCTTTTTTCGGCGCATCGTAAGTAAACGCCTGTTTAGCATTCCAGATGCCCGCCGTGGTCGGGTCGCTCCCGCCAACCCGCGCGCCGCATATATGCGGCCCCTACGACGCAGCAAAAAACAAAAAGCCGCTTACCTCAAACGAGATAAGCGGCTTTTGGCAGGGGTAGTCCCCTGCCGCCGTTGGTCGAAAAGTCTTGCAGTTCGGAAAGGGACGCTGTTTCAACATTTTCTGGGATGTTGGCTGGTGCGACGTGGCCGGGGTTCAGGATGATGCGGACGCGGAAGCCGCCAGGACCGTCATCGAACACAATAATTTTATGAACCATTTCGCGGATCACGGCGCGCAGCTGCACAGGCTCCATGTCCTTCAGCTGGATGCGTGACCATACTTCGCGCAACTGGTCAATATTGATTTTTGCCACATCATCCGTCATGTCAAGATCGGTGGCCTGGGCCAGCAAGGCCAGACGCTGCTGCTGCAGGGTGTTGATGCGTTCAATGGCGCTGGACGGATCAAGGCCCTTTTCGATGGCGGCATAGATGCGGTCGATCTTCAGCTGGACTTCGGCAGCCTGGCGCTTCAGATCGGCGGCCAGGTCAGTGTGCCGGGGGTCCGGCTCCATGGATTGAAGCAGCGCGGCGCACAGCGTGTCCATGTTGGCGGGGTTGAAGATGACCCGCTGGAGATAGTCTACCACCGCACCTTCCAGGCTGGCGGCAGGCACGGGGCGGGCATGCTCCCCGTCTGCATGCAGGCGCTTTTTGGCGCTGCAGGTGTAGTACCTGTATTCCACGGGCTTGCCATGGGATTTGTAGCGGTGGGCCTCCCCGGACATGGAGCCGCCGCAGCCGCCACAGTAAACCAGGCCGGACAGCAGGTAAAACGCTTTTGCCGTATAGGCAGCGGAACGATGTTTGCGGTTATTCATTTCGGCTTGCACCTCTTTAAATTCTTCAGGGGTGATGATCTGCGGCATGCCGCCCTCTACGCAGACCCATTCGCTGCGGGGTTTAAGGTTGCGGCGGTTCGTGCGGCCGTCCGGATCAGCCGGGGCCAGGCGATTCCAGACATAAGTACCGGTGTACTTTTCGTTGCGCAGTATATCGTACAAGCTGTTTTTGCCAAAGGGCCGCCCCCGGCGGGTGACGTGCCCTGCAGCGTTGAGTGCGTCTATAATTTCCGTATAGCCGCACCCTTGCCGGTACATTCTGAAGATCATCTGCACGGCCGCGGCTTCGGTGGGCTGCAAAACAAATTTGCCGGTGGTTTTGTCCACTGCATAGCCCAGGGGCGGCGGGCCGCCGGTGTTGCGGGCACCCATGGCGTTTTCCCGCATGCCCTTCATCACTTCGGTGGTCAGGTTGGCGCTGTACCACTGATTGATGGCCTTGGTGATGTTGCGCATGAACTGGCCCTGCGGGGTATCATCGAAGTGTTCACTGGCGGACAGGACACGGATGCCCTGGCGGCGCAGCTGCGCTTCGATCAGCGTCTGGCGTTCCGCATTGCGGAAAAAGCGGTCGAGTTTGTGCACGATGATGAACTGAACCCCGGCGGGTACAGCGTCCTGAAGCATCTGCTGAAACTCTGGCCGCTCCCCGCTGCGGCCGCTGTTGCCATGATCTTTATAGATGTGTACCAGCTGATAGCCCATAGCAGCAGCATAGGCCACGATGGCGCGCTGCTGGGCTTCAATGGATTCTTCACGCTGGCCGGTGGTGGATTTGCGGCAATAGCCGAACGCCAAGGGTGGATGCATAGGGCCGGACACAGTGCTGTACATCGTAACGCCTCCCCTGTTTTGCAGTCAAGTGCAACAGATCACTGGCGCAGCGGTGCGCCGGTGTTGTCTTTAAATTTGCCGGTCAAAATGTGGATAATGTCAATAATCGAGCCGATAAAGAAGAAATTCATGGTAAAAAGGGCAACAATGCCGCGGCCGATGCGGCCAACATAGAAATAGTGCGCACCGAAGCAGCCCAGGAACAGGCACAGGAAAAAAGCAACCCATTTCTTTTTATCGCTGGTAACAGTAACATAGTTTGCCATAATGATAGACCTCCTGATTATTTCAACATCCTATATAAACCGGCGCTGCCGGTGCGATACGGTAAAATATTACCAAAATAAAGCAAAAGGGGCGAAAAAGGCCGCATAAATAATGTTACGCCCCGGTGCAGATAAAGTTCTTTAATCTCCCCCGGTGATACACTTCATCTTGTAAAGATGAAGTGTATCACCGGGGGAGCGTCTTTGTTTGACAAAGACGGGCGTGGGCCTGGGTTCACTCCCCTTTACCGCTGTATTGCAGCTGATTTGCAATGCAGCGCCGGACGGTATCGCGGCCGCGAGCGTCCAGCAGGCGGTAGTCTTTTACCACTTCGGCTTCTTCGGCACTAAGCGCCGTCTTGGGTTCTTCAATTTGCACATGTTCGCCATTGACTGCATGCTCGCCGGTGTTCAGGTATTCCAGATCGACCTGCAGGCCGCTAGCGATTTTGAACGCCACATCAAGGGCGACGCTTTTCTGCTTGCGGTTGATGACGCTGCGGATCGTGCTGTCAGAAAGGCCACAGGATCGCGCAATGTCAGGAATTGAAAGGGAGCGATCTTCCATGATTTGAAGCAGAACTTTGTAAAACTCCATTGTATTCACCTCGCTATGTTGATTTTTATTATACTACGATTTTCACGCATTGCAAGAAAAATATTAAAAACCATCTTGACAATTCACGCAATGCGTGGTATATTGCAAACATCAAATCGCGCATTGCGTGATTCCGGGAGGGATAAAAATTGAAAACACCCACGATCAAATACGAGAACATGCGGGTCGAGATGGCCCGCAAAGGCATTGGTGTGCAGGACATTGCCAAGTGCCTGGATAAAAACCGCGACACGGTAGGCCGAAAGCTGGCCCGGAAGTCTCCCCTGCAGCTTGATGAAGCCTTCATCATCCGGGACACCTTCTTCCCTGATTGCGACATTTCCTACCTATTCAAGGAAGCCATAGGCAACGGCCCCGGCGCAGCATGAGCGACAGGAGGGCAAGACATCCATGGTATCACCTACCTTCTTTGCCGGGATTATACCACACTGAAAAGCTGCTGCATAGGTACCGCTGCCAGCCATGCACGAAAAAACAGGCGGGGCACTGCCAGTCATAGTCGAAAAAAGTCATCGAAACAACGTAGTACGGTGAAAAAATGAAATCATCAGCAACACAAAAAAAGCCCAAAGGGCGCTATCTTGTGGCATTTTTGGTGGATGACCAGGCAGTGGCAGAGGCCGCCTGCCAGGAAATCCACAATCTGGTGCGGTACAAGAGCGGTGCCACCAAAGGCATACCGCATGTGCTGGTTATAAAAGAAAACCCGCCCACAGACCTGGTGGCGCTGGGCACACGCCGGAGAACCCCGGCAGGAGGCAAACACCATGGAGAATAAAAACGGGCTGAACGCCCTGCTGGTTCCGGGTGCACATCTGGACGAATACATAAAAGCCGTTGCAGCGCAGTACCGCAGCGACCTGACCGCCACCTACGGCACCCTGCAAAAAGCCGTGGCGCTGCTGGAAGACATGGCGTGCGGCGGCTACACCCCGGAAAAGCAGCAGGCCGTGCAGCACATTGCCTACGTAATGATGTGCTACACGACCAGCAAAGACTGGGGCTATGACGGTCCACAGCTGGACGACGCCAAGGAGATCGGCTGCCGGGGGAAAGACCTGCCGCTGGACAAAAGGCTGCTGGAACTGATGGGCGACTATGGCGAGGTACCGACAAGCTGCCATGTGGACGGCACCACCATGGAGGTAGCCTACTGGTGTGTGTACGGCAAGAAAAACCGCGAGATCATAAAGCACACGGCAGAGCTGGCCCGCCAGGGGTGCATTTTTGTGGGCCTGGTGCGCAGCCTGGCAACGCCGAAAGAGGGCTGACTATGGCGGCCCGCATTACACTGACAAGCGGAGAACTGCCAGACGGAACGCCCATTGAACCGGGCACCGTGCTGACGGATACCGGGGCCGCCAAGCTGGCCCCGCTGCTGGCCGAACTATTTAAAGCCGCGCTGGCGGCAGAAGAAAGGACCCAGAACGATGGAAATGCAGGTACTTAACGATATGACCGAAGTGCTGCGGGCCTGCCGCACCGAAACCGACAGCCCGGCGGAACAGGTGGCCATGCTGGCCGAGCGCGCTGCCCGCGCCGAGCGGGTAGCCGCCAAGCAACAGGCAGATAACGACCAGCTGCAAGGGCTGTACCAGGCAGCGTCCCGCCGCGCCGCCCGTGAGTGCAAGCGGGCCAACGTGGCCGAGCAATGCCAGGAAGCCGCCGAAAAAGCGCTGTTTTACTGGCGCTTTGCCACCGTGGCCCTGGTGCTGGCGCTGGCGCTACTGATCGGTGCCTACATGGTGGCGTTGAGCGATGTGAGCTACTGGAAGACCAAGGCCGAGAACCCCGGCACACATGCTGCCGCAAGCAGCATCACCTACGACTACGACATGCAGAAAGCCGTGGTGTGGTACAAATGACCATCCTGGAATACCTGCAAGACATGGAGCTGGAGGACCGGGTGGCCCTGGTGGGCTGTGCTGACAACGCCCTGCGCGGGCTGCGGAACTGCACCGCCAAGACGGCCGCCACCAGCTTTTTGCACTGGGCCTGCCCGGAATACCTGGCCGGCCAGCTGGGGCTTGCGTTCGAGTGCAGCAGCCCTGCCAGCAACAACGACGCCCGCTGTGAGCGGTGCGCCGCCGCCTTTTTACAGATGCAGATGCCAAACACAGGGAGGGCCAGACGATGGAAACCATGAGTACACACGAGGCGGTGGCATGGATCATTGCCGCCGCCAAGGAAAACGCCCGGCTGTACCATGACACGCTGCACAGCATCGTGGGCGTGTACAACGCAGGCATGCGCGGGGCACTGATCTGCACCGCCACCGAACAGGCCGGGATGCTGGGCGGGTACAAGGATTCGCTGCAATTTCTGATGAAGGCAGGCCTGGTGCCGGATGACCTAAAGGAAGAAGCCGAAGAGGTGATGAAGCTATGATTTACACCGTTCTGCTGTACCTGATCTGCGCTGCCGCTGTTGCGCTGGGCCTTTGGGCCGCCTGGCAAAGCGGCAAGGATGTAGGCTACCGCAACGCCATGCGGGACGCCGAAGTGCTGCACGATGACACCCGCGAAACCGTGCTGCAGCACAAGGCGGACGAATGAGCGCCCCGGCGGATGAGCGCAGGCAGCTGATCGACCAGCTGGCGGCGCTGGTGGTGGAAGACCGGCGGGAAGCCGCCGCCAAAGAGCGGGACCCGCGCAAAACGCCCTACTACCTGCTGAACATCAGCCACCCGGTGCTGCGCCAGTTCTACCTGGACTACATGAGCAAAACCGGCGAGACCTCCCCGCCCGGCGACCTGGGGCGGACAAGGTTTGAACTGTCCATGCTGCACCCCACCGTGCTGCGCAGCCTGGCAGAACATTATAAAAGGAATGGAAGGCTGCAAAATGATGGGTAATGCAAGAGACCGCAAAGAGGGCAGCTACTGCTTTAACTGCAAGTTTTGGCGCGGTGGTGACACACCTATGGAGCCGGACGGCACCCCTGCAGAGGGCTGGTGCGGATTTACACTGGCAGATGGGGCCCAGCTGTACCATGATACACTGGGAGTCACAAAATCAAATAACTGGTGCTGCCTGTGGATGGCGAGAAAGGACGAAGATTACATGGACGAAATCAAAGGGACAATGCCCAGCGGGCTGCCGGAGTGCCCGTATAAGATCGGCAAGCTGGCCTACATGGTTGCAATCGGCAGTGCGGTATCGATCAGCATCGGGAACGGCAACAGGGTCGAAAAAATGCAGATGCCCTATGTAATGGCCGCAACCGTCGATGTTTTAATGACCGATGGAGAAAAATGGATCCCCTGCCGCAAGGACGAATACGGGGAAATTGAACCGCTGGCCAACACCTGCGGGGCTGTGTTCGGTGCTGTGTATGCGACCAGAGAAGATGCAGTGAAAAATTTAAACGAACTGGTTGAAAGTTACCAGAAAGGCGAACGCAACTACTTAAAGTAACACCCCGCCCCGGCGGGGCTATATGAGCCGCCAAGGCCGCATGAAGCTGCGGCGACACCGCCCACAGCTGCCGCGTGGGTAAGTTCGGCAGCGCCCTACTGCGTGGGCAAACCGCAGGCCCTACCAGGCCACCCAAGGGCCTGGCGGGCGCAAGAGGGCAAGCGGATTTTCTGCATGTTGCCGCTTCCCTGCTGCCTGGCCGCTTCAGCCGCTGCCAGGCAGCCACATGGTGCGCGTACAGTTACCGGCAGGGCTTCCAGACCCCGCTGCCCGGATCAACACCGAGGTGCACCACCATAACAGGCATAGGAGGTCAAGCCCATGAAAAGAAGCTGCTACCAGTGTGCTGACAGATACCCAGGCTGCCACGGGACATGCCCGCGGTATGCGGCCGAGGACGCTGCCAACGAACGCCGGAAGGCCTACGACCGGCAGTTTGGATATGTAGACAGCATGCCGCAGACCACCACCTACCTGAAAAAGACGCTTGCCCCCAAACGGTGCGGCGGCCAACAGTGACAGAAAGGACGAAACGACCATGACCAGAAAAAAGTGCATTAAAATCTTGATGAACGCAGTGGCGGAAAGCCGATACCGTGAAGCCGCAGACCTGTTCACCAGTTCGAGGGAGGCAGCACAGCAAGTGCACGTGAATGTCAGCAATAAGGAATTGCTGGGCAGGCTGTTGGGCTGTGCCATTCGTGCGGGTGCCAACTATGGCGAAGTAGAATTGCAGGCCCGCGCCTTTTGCTGGCTTGTATGGTTAAACAACAAGGAAGCCGGAAAGCATGACCGCCTGATGGGCGGGCCGCGGGAAAATATTACACAATAAAACAAGGCCGCAGCCCCCGTGCGAAAGGGGCTGCGGCCTTACCAGAACCAAGTATCTACCTATATTATATAGTGCTGCCCTGCCGCTGTCAATGCGCAGCGGGCATTTTAACGGTCCGAAAAGGGGCCGCTGGGGCGGCTTGTATAGGGGTTATTTTTAGCATCACTCCCACCCTGGAAAGAAAAAGGCCAGGGCGGGCGTGGCCGGACGGAGGGAACGAAGTGCGACCGCCAACGAAGAAACAATACATCCGGGAACAGAAAACCATCTGCGGGAAGAATTACGCGGAAGTGGATTTCTGCTGGATCAGCGAAAAGGAACACCGAGCCGGTACACGCGGCCGCAAGCGCTTTGCCAGCAGCCTGGCCCAGCAGGGCCGAAACGCCGAGCGGGCCAGGCGGACGCTGGTGCAGCTGCTAAACACAAATTTCGATGAACAGGGTTTTTCCCTAACCCTGACCTATGAAGACATCTATCTGCCCGGCGGTGACGATGCCGCATGGCTGGACGTGCAGAACTACCTACAGCGCATACGCCGTTGGCTGAAAAAGCAGAAATGGCAGAGCGCTGGCAAGCTGAAGTGGGTATGCGTGACCGAGAATCAGGAAGCTGACCCAGCCCACGGGCTGAAAGAGGTGCGCTATCACCACCACATGGTGTTGCAGGTGGATGGCCTGACCCCGGAACAGCGCGCCGCCCTGCGTGATGCGCTGGAAAACCAGTGGAGCACCGGCACCAACCGCTACCGCGAACCGCTGGGAACCGTAAACGCCGACCGCCTGCAGCCGGAGCACGACAGCCTGGAGGGCCTTGCCAAGTATCTGCTGAAAAGCCCCCGGCGGAAAAAACGATGGCATGCCAGCCGCGGCCTGGAGCGCCCGGCCTACCCCAGACCAAACGACACCCACTGGACACCACGGAAGCTGGCAGACGCCTGCACCACGCTGGTGGATGATGCCGGATTCTGGGAACGCCGCTACCAAGGATACAGATTCCTGGGGGCGGTGCCCAGTTTTTGCGAGGAACGGGCAGAATGGCGGATGTACATAAAGCTGCGCCGAAAGCGCCGGTAAACCGAGCTATCCCCAGCCACCCCGGCGGGATGATATAAAACCAGAACCAAGGAGTGCGACAAAATGAACGAAAAGCAGAAAGTGCTGCGGCTGATTGAAGCTATGCAGCAGAAAGAAAAAGACGGCAGCCTGCTGTGGTGCGTGGCCGAAGACCTGAAGACCATGGCCGGCAGCCTGACCGATGATGAAGCCAAGCTAGTGGCCACCGACCTGGAAGCAGGCACCCATGACCTAGCAGCCTGTGAAAAAGAAATCAGGGCCTACGCCTACAAGCGCAAAGACGGCAAGGCGGCCTGCTGCCCCGGTCCCATGGTGCCGAAGATCCTGCGCGGGTGCTTTGGTCTGCCGGAAGAAAGCGCCCAGGCGGTGCAGCCCGCCCCGGAACCTGTACAAGCACAGGTGGAACCGGCCAAGCCGAAACGCAAGCGCCTGGACATTATGGACTTTATGTGAGGGGGGGGCGGCTGCTATGCGGACAACGGAAGAATACGCGGCCATGATCCCCGCCGCCCCGCCTTTTGACCTGGTGGGATACCTGCGCGAAAAAGGCAAAATGCAGACCGAGGTCATCAGCTACAAGTGGCTGGGCCGCGATGATGCAGACAGCTGGATGGATTGCGAAGACTGCCAGAAAGATTTGCGGCCCAGTGCGGCAACAAAATCGGCCCTGCTATGGTGCAGTGCATGCAGCGGGCGCTTTTTGGCGGAATATCTGCCGCGCGAAAACGCAGCGGCCTGCCACGCAGGGAGCTGCACGGGATACAGCGGCGTGCAGATCGCTGATGCGGAAGTGATGGAGATCATCCGCTACAGGGAGTACGACAAACTGTGCTGCCCACTGTGCGGGGCGGAAGCGGTTTTGTACAGCACCAACAGCCTGCGGTATGGCCTGGGCAATCAAGAATTTGTAGTAGTGCCTACTGTAGCGGAAAGCTGCCTGGTGCTGACCCAGTGGTGCATTGAGCGGCGGATTTACGATGGACGCGCCGCCATGTGCGAAACCGCTGTAAATGCCTATATAGCAGTCGGCGGCAAGATCATCAAACTGGCGCACTACCAGCGCAATGCTATGGCAGGTACATGGCAGAGCCTTGGCGAGTGGAAGCGCCGGGCGAAAGTGGCGGACGACATCGGCGCGCCGCTGATGTATGGGCGCGACCTACCGGACCTGGCGGGCACCTGCGTGGAAAATGCAAAGTTGTGGGAGTACATGGAACAGGCAGAAGCCGGAGAAACAGCCTACCCTGTAGCCTACCTGCGGCTGTATTTTAAACACCCGGCGGTTGAAAACCTGATAACCGCCGGGCTGGGCAAACTGGTGGGCACCGGCATCAGGGACGACCACCGCCGTAGGTACGGCTATGGGTACAGTACCGGCAGCATGACAGCCGCGCCAAAGCTGGACTGGGTAAACTGGAAAGAAAAGCGCCCGGCCCAGATGATCGGGCTGGATAAGCAACAGCTGAAAACCTGGCAGCAGATGGGCTTTGGGCTGGCCTGCCTGGAAGTGTGGAAAAAGCACAAACTGGCAAACGACATCAGCTTTGCAGACTGCTGCACCCTGATGGCTGCTGTAGGGCCGACTTCAACGGATGACATTCTGATGGCCGGTGCGCCGCCGATCAGAACTGCCAACTACCTGAAGCGCCAGAACCAGGCATGGCAATACCTGGCGGACTATTGGCGCATGGCCCGGTTGGCCGGGTACGACCTGGATCAAGATGCCGTGCGCTGGCCGAAAGTACTGCAGCAGGCCCACGACCGCGCAGCCGCCGCTGTGAAATACCAGAAAATCAACAGCACGACCAAAGAAGCCTTTGCCAAGATGACGGCCAGGTGCCAGGGCCTTACTTGGGAGCATGAAGGCATTTGCATACGGCCGGCAGCCAACCCGCTGGAGCTGATCGAAGAGGGCAACACGCTGCGGCACTGCGTGGGCGGATACGCCGGGACGCACGCCATGGGAAAAATCATCCTGTTTGTGCGGCACACCCGGCGGCCAGACCGCAGCTGGTATACCCTGAACATCAATGTGCTGACCAAGGAAGAGATACAGCTGCACGGGTACAGGAACGAACTGGTAGACGGAAAGCGGCTGAAAATCCCCCGGCGGGTCCGGGAATTTGTGGACCTGTGGGAGCGCGAAGTGCTGGCCAAATGGCAGCTGCCGCCGGAAAAGGCCACACCCAAGAAAAAATCAAGATTCGCGGCGGCTGCGTCTGTGGCGTGATGGGAGGGCTGCAAAATGCTGACTTTGCCCATCAAGCGAAAATGGTTTGACATGATCTGCAAAGGCCAAAAGCGCGAAGAATACCGGGAGCCAAGCGAATACTGGCGGGTGCGCTTCAATAAGGCCATGAATGAATATCACGGATGCCGCGGGCAGGTGTTCAAAGTATTTCCCATACAGATACGCGCCGGATACCGGGCAGACTGCCCGACCGCCAAGCTGTGGGTGCATTGCATCTACGGAAAGGGCGGCGCACGGGAATGGGGCGCCAACCCTGAAAAGAACTATTTTGTCTTGCAGATACTGCACGTTGAGAAAATCGACAACTGGGAATGGAGAGACTAAAAGTGAAATATGACACCGAACAGATGACCTTTATCGGCACCGCGGGGACGGCGGAAGAATCGGCGGCGCTGGCCCTGCATTATGAGATCATGGCGGCCGCACAGACGGCTGCCGCTAGTCTGCTGGACCTGGCCCGCAAGATCAAGCGCATGCGGGACACCAGCGGCTACAAGGCGCTGGGCTTTGATAGCCTGGAAGCATACACCATGGCCACCATGGGCATGAAACAGCGCCAGGCCTACAACTACATCGCCATTGCCGAAAAGCTGCCCGCGCAGCTAATCGAACAGAACGCGGCGGCTGGTGTCACCAAGCTGGCACTGCTGGCGCAGTTGAGCGGGCAGGAACAGCAGCAGATTGCAGCTGAAACCAACCTGACAGACACGACCGTGGCAGAGTTGAAGGCACAGATCAAAGAGCTGCAAGCCAAAAACGCCGGGTATGCCGAACAGTTAAGCCTGCTGCAAGATCAGCAGCCGGTGGCGGATGCCCAGGCCGAAGAAGTGGACATGGATGCCCTGCGGGAAGAAATCCGCGCCGAGGTAAAGGCAGAAATGGACAGCCTGCATCAGGCGGACGCCAAGATGGCAGAACTGAACCAGAAAGAGCGTGACGAAGCTGTGAAAGCAGCCAAGGATGCCCGCGAAAAGCTGGAAGCGGCACAGCAGGCTGCCGAAGATGCTGCCAAAGCCCATGCGGCCGAGCTGGAAAGAATCAAGCGGCAGGCCGAGGAAGAAGCCGCGGCGGCCCGCCGCCAAGCAGAAGAAACCGCCCGGCGGATGGATATGGCGGCAGATGAAAGCGCCGTGCGCTTCGGACTGCTGTTTGACCAGCTGCAAGATGCCGCCGGAAAGGTGCTTGACCTGGCGGACACCGTGAAGGCCGCCGGTGACACAGAAAAGGCCGGGAAGTTCCGCGCCGCCCTTCGCCGGGCGTTGCTAGCCCTGGCCGATGAAGCAGAGGGGGTGCAAGACTAATGGCACAGGCTTTTGCTGATGGCGTCCGCCTGGGCGTTATGGCCATGGGCGCTGTAGTTGGGTTTTGCGGGCTGTTGACGATTGGGTGCTGGATCGTGACGGCTGCCATGGCGGTGATGGACAGCCTGACGCACAGAAAGTAACGGAGGTACACACGCATGGGCAAAAACAAGCGGCTGCCGAACGACACTGTGCTGGCTGCATTGCAGCTGGTACGCGGCCAGGACCGGCGCAGGGCCGAGTACAAAGAGAAGGTGCGGGAGATTATTTCCCGCACGGGGGCCAGCTTTGTGGATACGCAGAACCGCGCGGGCCAGCCTGTGCGTGTGTACATGCCCCACGCCAAGGGCGGCACCAGCAACACCACTGCCGACAAAGCCGAAGCCATAGACCAGCTGGAACAGCAGCGGGATGTGCAGATCATGCGCGCCATTGATGCCGCTACAGCAGCCATAGGTGGGGACATACCGAACAATGCGACCAGGGAAGCGCTGCAAAAAGCGATTGCACTTAACTGCACAGACTGCCGTGCCTGGGTGTATGAACGCCTGGAAGTGCCGGGGATCAGCAGGCGGGAGTTCTACCGCAGACGGCGCAGATACCTGGAAGATGTGGCCATCCGCGTTGGCCTGGGCTGAAAACTTGGCACTGTGCAAGAATTTTATGTGCTAAAATTAGTATCATAGAGAATTTGGAGGACAGCCAGGCGGCTGCCCTCTTTTTGTTTGGAGGTGCAGCAGATGGACAGAGAGACCAAGCAGAAGGCGCGCGTCAAGCGCCGGTGCACTGGCTGCGTCTGGCGGCTGCGGGATGCAGACAGCAAGGCCTGTTCCCTGCCGCGCTGCGTCAACGCGGGCGTCCGTCTGGGGCCTGATGGGTGCTGGACCTACAGGAAGCCTGGGAAGAAATGCAAGTAAGCTGCAAGTGGTGCGGCCGCATGCACCCGCGCGGCTATGTATGCCCGCGCAGGCCAGCGCGCACCAAGAGGGGCACAGCACAAACCGCTGTGCGAAACACCTACAAGTGGCAGAAGACCCGCGACGAAGTGTACCAGCGAGACCACCAGCTGTGCAGGCTATGCCTGGCAGAAGGACGGATCACCACCAGGAACTTGCAGGCACACCACATCATACCGCTGGAAGAAAGCACAGCAACAGCCTACGACATGGAGTGGATCATTACCCTGTGCAGCGGCGGAATGGACAGCTGCCACGAGCGGGCAGAGCGTGGGGACGTGAGCCGGGAGCTGCTGCACCGACTGGCCGGAGAGCCGGTCGAAGCGTCCCTGCCGCCGCGCGCGGTGGCGTCTGGCAGGCCTGCGGGTGTCTGACAGGCCAGGGACACCCCCCTGGGGGTGCTGGCCCGGTGGGGCGGCACTCCCCCACACCACGCGTCCAGATAGATTTTTTAATTTTTTTAGAAATGGGAAATGGGCGCGCGGGCGCGTTGTAATGCGCGGTATATACGGGCGCGCGCATTAGTACCCGCGCGCGTGAGGGATGGCGCGAAAATGTGCCATAAATAACAACAAAACGGGGAAAATGCCACGGCGGGAACGGCTGAAAGCAACCGAAATTTTTGAAGAAAGGGGCGGGAGCATGGGGAGACCGGCTAAGGCTATTGGTGCGGCGGATGGAGCCAGGACAAAAGAAGAAATCGAGACCCGGAAGCAGACGGAAGAAAAGCTGAAGGGCGGCGACAAGCCGAAAGTAACCTGCCCCGGCTACCTGACGCCGAGCCAACGGAAAATCTTTAACAAGATCAAGAAGCTGCTGGTGGATGCAGGGGCGGCGGGCAGCTGTGACGGCTGGGTCATCGCCTTTTGCGCGGTGGCTATTGACCGGGTGGCTGAAATTGACGCCGATGCAAACCGCACCATAGTCAGGCGGACCGACAAAGACATTGTGGCCGCCCGCAGCAAGTACATGGCCGACTTTTACCGATGCTGCAATGAGCTGTGCCTGAGCCCCCAGGCACGGGCCAAGCTGGGTGTGGCGGCTGCCAAAGCCAAAGCCCAGGAAAAAGACCCGCTGCTGGCTATTTTACAGGACGATGACGGTTAAGCAGCACCCGGCGTACAAATACGCCAAGCTGGTACTGGCTGGGACGGTGCCGAAGCATTGCGAGGGGGTACAGCAGCCTGTAGGGCGGTACGTCCGCAAGCAGGCCGCCGAGTTTATCCGCATTGCTGATGGGATGGACCCGAAATACTGCATCAACGAAAAGCGCCTGGCCAAGATCACCAAGCTGTTGAAGGTGATGCGGATGCCCAGCGGCCTGCGGGCCGGGGTGAGCGTGTATGACGCTACTGTGGGCTACCAGTGGCTTTTCTATGTGTCGGTGCTGTGCGTGGTGCACAGGGCCGATAAAAAGCACCGGCGGTACGAAACGGCCGTGCTGGAAATCTGCCGCAAGAATTTCAAGACCTTCACGGTGGCGACCGTCTTTATTTTGCTGATGCTGCTGGAACCGCGGTTTAGCAAGCTGTTTTCGGTAGCACCTGATGGGGCACTGTCCCGCCAGGTGCAGGAAGCCATCAAGAAAATTTTGCAAAGCTCCCCCCTGCTGATGCCGCCGGATGAGCCGGAAAAGTATTTCCGCACCCTGATGGACAAAATCAGCTGCAAGCTGACCGACACGGAATATGTGCCGCTGAACTACAGCAACAGCCGTCTGGACGGCCGCGAACCTAATGTTTTTCTGGTGGATGAAGCCGGGGACCTGCCGAACGCCTACGCCATAGAAGCCATGCAATCCGGCCAGGTGTCCATCCTGAACAAGCTGGGCTGCATTATCAGCACCAAGTACCCAAGAGCCAACAGCGCTTTTGAAGACATTGTGAGCTACGACAAAAAGGTGCTGGATGGCCTGCTGGATGACGAAACGGTGTTTGCACTGCTGTATGAGCCGGACGAAGAGATCACCGACGAATGGGCCACCAACCCGGCCGTTATGGCACAAAGTAACCCGGCGGCGCTGGAAGTACCGGAAATCTGGGAAAATCTGCTGGCGAAGCGCCAGCGCGCCATTGACCTGCCCAGCGCACGGGAGAACTTTTTGACGAAGCATTGCAACATCATTTACCAGGGAAACGCTGGCGAACAGTTTGTGGCGGTGGATCAGCTGAAAGCATGCCGGGTAGAAAAGATCGACTGGGCGGGCATGGCCGTGTATGTGGGCGTTGACCTGGCCATGAGCAACGACAACTGCGCCGTGGCCTTTGCGGGCCTACTGCCAGACAACAAAGTGGCCGTGCAGGTTATGGGCTTTATCCCGGAAGGCAAAATCGAAGAGAAAACTGCACTGGAAAAGTTCGACTATAAGCGGGCGATCCATGACGGAGAGTGCATAGCCTGCGGCGAAAGAATCGTGGACTATGACCGCATAGAAAACTATGTGTTTGACCTGGCCGAAAAATACGGCGTGACCGTGATGCAGATCGGCTACGACCGATACAATGCCATAAGCAGCGCCCAGAAGTGGGAGAACGGCCGCCCCGGCAGGGACGGCCGGGAAGCCTGCCCCGGCATTGAGACCGTAGAAGTACGCCAGCACAGCGATACGCTGCACATGCCCACCAAGCTGTTTTGTGAGCTGGTGGAAAGTGGGCGGCTGGCCTATGTGGCCAACAGGCTTTTTGAAGTGAACGTGGAAAATGCGAAATGCACCTATGACACCAACATGAACCGCTATGTAAACAAAAAGCGCAGCAACGGCAAGGTGGACTGCGTGATGGCGGTAATTGATGGACTGTACCTGCTACAGCAGAATGAAATACTGGACGATTCCGGGGGCGGCTTTGTATGCCAGGTGTGTTGATAGCGTTTTGCATTTAACTGCAAGGGGGAGATTTTACGGAAATGAAATTGGAACGCGCCGAGCTGCGGGCCGCTGTGCAGGCGACCGAAGCGGCCGTGGAAGATACCGGCGGCAAAGTGATGGACGCAAGTTTCGCCGAGTTCCTGGGCATACTGAACGGCGTGGACAGGATCAGCAAGACCACGGCCATGAATATACCGGCCGTGGCGGGCGGCATTGAGTTCATCACCGCGCAGGCGGCTGCTGTCCCCTTCCGGCTTTACCGGCGCACGGACAAGGGACTGGAAGAAGTGAAAAAGGATGAACGGGCCGAAGTGCTGAACTACGACACTGGCGACCTTTTGAGCTGTGCCGAGATGCTACAAAGCCTGTACAGAGACTACCTGCTGGCCGGGAATGGCTACCTGTACATAAACAGGCGGGGCAACCACCTGGTAAGCCTGCACTATGTAGATTGCGACCAGGTGGCCGTAACGGTAGACCCTGACCCGATTTTTAAAAGCGGGCATGTGCATGTATACGGCCAAGCCTATAGGCCGTGGGAGTTTATCAGGCTATGCAGACACAGCGTGGACGGCATGCGCGGCACGGGCATTTTGGAGGAAAACAGCAAGATGCTGGCCCTGGCCTGGGCCACGCTGGTGCTGCAAAACAGCATTATGAAGGGCGGCGGCAATGCCAGGGGCTTTTTGACCTCTGACAGGAACCTGACAGACCCGCAGTTGGCAGCCCTGAAAAAAGGCTTTGCCGAGCTGTACCGGGCTGATGGGAACGGCGTTGTTGTGCTGCAAAAGGGCCTGGATTTTAAACAGGCAAGCAACACTGCGGTGGAAATGCAGCTGCAAGAGATCGTGCAGCAGAACCGCCAGGAAATTATGCTGCTGTTGGGTGTGCCCTATGAGGTTATAAACGGCCACGGAACCGAAGATCAGTTTAATGCCGCGATCCAGCGGGCGGTCGTGCCGGTCATCACTGCCATGGAAACGGCGCTGAACCGGGACCTGCTGCTGGAGAGCGAAAAAGGCAGCCTGGTATGGCGCGCCGACACCACCGAGCTGACCAAGGGTGCCATCAAGCAGCGGTACGAAGCCTACAAGGTGGCCACCGAAGGCGGCTGGATCGGCAAGAATGAAATCCGCGAGCGGGAAGGTTTGCCGGTTGTGGAAGGGCTGGACATCATCGGCATGAATCTGGCCGACGTGCTGTTTGACATGAAGACCGGCACCTTCTACACACCGAACACCGGCAGTGTGATGGATGGAAAAGAGCCTATACCGGGTGATGCTTCCCCTACCCCGGAGGATCAGCCGCCTGGAAAAGAAAACTTGCCAGACGATGGCAGCGATGCTATACTGGAAGCACGAAACCGGGACTACAAGCGGGACGATAAAGGCCGCTTTGCCTACAGCGGCGGCCGGAAGAAGCACACCAAGACAAAGTATGCACCGAGCCGCAGGAAGAACGCTTCCAAAGTGAACCTGAAGCCGGAAAAATATGCACAACTGTCCGGTGCTTTTAAAACCAAGCACCCGCAGGCAAAGCCCGCTGATGGCATTTTGACCGTCAGTGATGGAAAATACCTATATTACGCAACAGCGGCAGAAAACGGCGGTATCCATGTAAAAGGCCGCCAGAAAATCAAGTGAGGGAACCACCATGTACAGGGATGCCTATGTGGATGAAATGGAACAGCGCTTTGCTGACTACCTGAACAGCAAAAACATAGACGAGGTAGAGGGCGCACAATCCATCATTTACGGCTGCAGCCAGTACCACATCGAGGATAAGGCCAGGGCTTTTCTTGAAAAGAACCCATCCCCCACGGGCCGGGAACTGCTGGAATTTTGCTTTGAAGCGATTCCTGAAGGACTATCCCCGGAGGATGACGGCGAAGACCTGATGGATGAAGACGAAGGAACCGCCACCACATTTGAACTGGAGATGGTGGCGCAGCTGGCAAACCGGCTTGCTGATGTAGAGCGGACAGGGCTTGACGATGCAATGGCCTTTACCGCCGCCTGCGAGGACCAAGGCTTGCAAGACGCGGCCATGGACTATGTAACAGGACGCGAAAGCCTGACTGTGCAAGACCTGTGGCACTGGCTGGCCAGGATGACGCCGGACGAATAAAAACGAATAACACACAAGCACGATGCAATTTGCACCGTGCTTTTATTTTTGCCCGGAAAGGGGGTGATCCGATGAAAGTTGAACGCAGAGGGAACCAGATACACCTGCATGGGTATGTGTGCGCAGCGGGCCGGGAAAGCCGGGTACTGCACCACCCCACCCATGGGGATTTTGTGGAGACCGTGGAGCCGGGCACCTTCGCCAAAGCACTGGAAGCGGCCGAGGATGTGAAGCTGACGCTGAACCACGGCCGGGAGCTGGGCAGCACCCGCAGCAACCTTGCGCTGGCAGAAGATGCCATTGGCCTGAAAGCGGATGCCTGGACGGATGATGCCGAGGTCATGCGCGCCGCAGAGCGCGGCGAGCTGCGTGGCTGGTCATTCACCTTCCGCCCGCGCCCCGGCGGGGATGTGTGGGAGGATGGCAAAGACGGCCGACCTGCCAAGCGCAGCCTGCGGGACATTGCGCTGGACGAAGTGGCCGTGCTGACCATTACCCCGGCCTACATTGCCACCACCGTGGACGCAGAGACCCGCAGCGAAGATGGGGCCGCCCTGGTATGCACCGAGGTGCGCAGCCTGGAAGACCCCGCCGAGAAAACCGAAAACACCGAAACCCGTGCCCAGGACAGGGCGCGGCTGGAACTGATGAAACTGGAGGTATGAACCATGAAAAAGTTGAAAGCCCTGATCGAGAAGCGCAACGCCAACCTGGAGGCCATGGGCAAAATGCTGGACCTGTGCGAGGCGGAAAACCGCGCTTTTACCGACGAGGAAAAGAAAACCTATGACACCATGATGGCCGAGACCCGCAGCCTGGCCGACACCATCCACGCTGCCGAACAGGTGGAGGGCATGAGCATGGAACACGAGATCGATCCGGCCAAGCTGGGCAGCGAGGCCCGCAGCCAGGAAGCCGCCAACAAGATTGAGCTGGAAGAGCGCCGTGCCTTTGAAGACTACCTGCGCCACGGTGATGCCGTCACCCCCGGCGAACAGCGCGCAGCCACCAACATGACCAAGGGTGCAAATGGTGCCATTATCCCCCGCACCATCGCCCAGAAGATCGTCAAGCAGGTTTACAACATCTGCCCCATCTACGCCAAGGCCAGCCACTACAACGTGAAGGGCCAGCTGGACATTCCCTACATCGACACCAGTGCCGGGGACATCACTGTGGCGTACAAGGATGAGTTCAGCGAGCTGGTAAGCAGTGCAAACAAGTTCGGCAGCGTGACCCTGACCGGCTTCCTGATCGGCGCCCTGACCCTGATCGGCCGCAGCCTGATTAACAACAGCGACTTCGATGTTGTTTCCATCGTCATTGACCACATGGCCGAGAACTGGGCACGCTTCATCGAGAAAGAGTGCCTGAAGGGCACCACCGGCAAAGTAACCGGTGCCCTGCCCGGCGTTACGGCTGACCAGACTGTCACTGCCGCCAAGGCCACCTCCCTGACCGCGGATGAACTGATCGACGTGCAGGAAGCCGTGCCGGATGTGTACCAGCAGGGTGCTATCTGGATCATGAGCAAAAAGACCCGCGCCGCGATCCGCAAACTGAAAGACAACGAGGGCCGCTATCTGCTGAACACTGACCTGAACGCGCCCTGGGGCTACATCTTGCTGGGCAAGCCGGTTTTTGCCTCTGACAGCATGGACGACATGGCTGCAGGTAAGGACGCTGTGCTGTACGGCGACATGAGCGGCCTGGCTGTGAAAGAGATCGAGACCATGGAGATCGAAGTGCTGCGCGAGCATTTCGCAACCCAGCATGCCGTTGGCGTTGTGGGCTGGGCCGAGCTGGACGCCAAGGTGGAGAACGCCCAGAAGCTGGCCAAGCTGACCATGGCAGCGTCCTGATCTGCTGTGAGGTGATGGCCGCATGATGATCCCGGAAGTACGGGTGGAGACCGTGGCAGGATACTGCCGCATTGACACACCCCTGGATGACGCGGACCGGCAGGTGCTGGAAAACATCATCATGCCCGCCGCCAAGGCCCACATGGTGACGTACACTGGCCAGAAGGAAGAAGAGCTGGACAAGCATGCAGAGCTGACCATTGCCTACCTGGCGTTGTGCAGCTTTTTGTATGATAACCGCAGCCTGGGCGCCGTGACAGACCAGAAGCAGAACGAACTTGTGGCCAGCTTTTTGGATGGCTACAACCTGAACTTGATGGCCTGGGAGGTGTAGCCATGGAAGCGGGAAACCTGCGCCACAAGATTACCTTGCAGCGCCCGGCGGGCGGTGATTTGAGCGACCCGAACGGCGCCACCGAGTGGGAAGACTACGCCACCACCAACGCCAGTGTGCTGCCGCTGCGCGGCCGGGAGCTGTGGGAAGCCCAGGCGGCCCAAAGCACCATTGACCACCGCATTATTTTGCGGTGGCGGCCCGGCGTAAAGCGCAGCACCCGTGTGCTGCTGGGCAACCGCAAGTTTGAGGTGCAGTACATCATTGACCAGGGCGAACGCCACGAATGGCTGCAGCTGATGTGCCGGGAACTGGAGGAGTAAACCGTGATTGAAGAAATCCTGAAAGATGCCTTGCAGCAGGTGGACGGCCTGGCCGGGAAGGTGTACAAGCTGGCGGCGCCGAAGGACGCCACCGCCCCCTACGCTGTTTTTGGCAAACACGACGACACCGAGCTGCAAGACCTGGACGGCGGCACGGGCTTTTGGACAGGCAACCTGGAACTGCACCTGCTGGCGGCCAACTACGCTGCGCTGAAAGCCCTGGAACAGGGCGTAAAGCGCGCCTGCCGCACGGCAGAGGGAAAAGTGACCGCTGACGGCCTGGAAGTGTGCGAAATGCGCGCCAGGGTGGCCGAGACCGAAGAGGCCCTGCCGAACACCAAGCTGGAACACAGCGAAATGGAGGTGACAGCCAGTTGGCTGGAAACCTGACGTTTGATTGGGACAAGGCGGCCGCCGCTGAGATCGACGCTGCGCTGCGGCAACTTAAGGACGGCACCCAGCGGGTAGCCGCACAAGCTGCCCTGGCACCGGCACAAGCAGAGCTGGAGGCTGCCAAGGCTGCGGCCCCCGTGAAGACCGGCACCCTGCGGGACAGCCTGGTGCTGCACATGGAGCGTAACCGGCCGAACGGCAAGCAGGTGTACGATGTACTGCCGACCGCCAAGGCCAACGGCCTGCTGCAAAAGCAGGTAAAGCAGCCTGGGCGCACTGCCAACGGCAAAAGCCGACGAAAAACCGCCTACTACCCCGCCAGCCAGGAATATGGCTTTGCCACTGTGAACGGCGGCCGGGTAGCCGGTAAGCATTACCTGGGAGGCAGCATGGCAGCGGGCAGCGAGGGCTACCGCGAAGCGATCCTGGAAGAAATTGAAAAGAACGTAGACGAAGCCTGGGGCAACTAAGCCCCAGGCATTTTTTGGATTTTACGCCCCTGTAATGGGGCACCTGCGAAAGGAGACAAACTATGGCAATCAGTGTTGCAAAAGGTACTAAACTGACCATCGGCGGCAAGGCTGTGGCCCATCTGACCAAGATCGGCAGCCCCAGCGTTAAGTGGGACACCACCGAAAGCACCGCGCTGGATACCGAAGGCGATTTCAAAGAATTTCTGACCACCTTTGCCGAGGGCGGCGAGGTGAGCGTTACCGGCAACTTCGATATTAGCGATGAGGGCCAGAAAGCGATGATTGAGGCAATGGCAGCTGGCACGGATAACCTGGAATTTACCATTGTTTTCCCGAAAAAGATCGGGGCCGAGTGGGCCTTTAAAGCCAGTGTAAACAGCTTTGCAACCAGCGCCGAGACCGCGGGCATCGTGACCTTTGACGCCACCCTGAAAGTGAGCGGCAAACCGGAACTGAAAGCAAGCGAGGGAATCGGGGGCTGATAGGAGGGATAACCCATGACGAATAAAAAGAGCGCGGGCAACCGCGTATTTATGGCAAACCTGGGCAAGGCAGGCACCTTTGCCCTGAACTGTGGCCATCGTGAGCTGAAGCAGATCGAAAGCCTGCTGGGTATGAAGATCAGCGAACTTACCATGGAGAGTGTGCGCGAAATTGACTGTTGCCTGTACTGCATGGTGCAGCGCGATGCAGCCCGCAAACAGGTAGCAATGGACAAAGAGACCTTTAACGCAGCCCTGGACAACATGAACGCCGCCCAGTACTTGGCCGCCAGCCGTGCCGCTGCACAGTGCTACAGGGCAGCGTTTGATGTGCCGGAGGATGGCGAAGAGACGGAAGACACTGCCGATGGTGACGAAAAAAACGCCCCGACGACCCCGGCGGATGGGACTGGGACCGAAGCCTGGTGAGTGCTTTGCGGCTGGGGCTGACCCTGACCGAGTATGAAGACATAACCCCGGCGGAATTGGTTTTGCTGCTGCGGATACACCGGCAGCGGGAAGAAGATCGCCGCAAAGAACGCGAAGCTGACCTGTATGCCCTGGCCTGTATGACCGGGCAGGCCGTATGGGGCAAGCTGGAGCGCTTCGACACGCTGTTTGGCCGTGATGCAGATCACGCCAAGGAAATGACCGCGGAAGAGATGCTGGACCAGGTGCGGGCGATCAACGCCGCGCTGGGCGGCACCAACAGCTTTGACAGTTAGGAGGTGGTGGCTGTATGGCAACGAAAAACCTTATTGTGCGTATCGGCGCAGACCTTAGCGACCTTGCCAAGGCTACGGATGCCGCGCGCGGGCATTTTGCGAAACTGGAGCAGGTGCGGAAAAGCGCTGCTGCAAACCAGCAGGACAGCCTGACCAAGGAACTGGAAGCGGCCAACCAGAAGGTACAGCAGCTAAAAAATGAGTACCGGCAGCTGACCGGCACCATGGGCCAGCCAAGCACCGAAAACGGGCTGCTGAAGCAGCTGCGGGACGTGCAGAAGGCGCGGGCCGACCTGGACAAGCAGTATGCCAACAAAGATGGCAGCATAAAGGACACCACGCCGGAAGCTATTTTGCAGCAGTATGAAGTGCTGGAAAGACGGGCCGATGAACTGTACGACAAAATCCGCCAGATCAGGCTTGACCCAGCAAGTACGCCGGAGGCCAAGGCCCTGGGCAACAAGCTGAAAGAGGCTGCCCAGCATGCCAACGATTTGCAGAAAGAGCTGAACAAAAGCAAGGCCGAGAACCCGGACACGGGCAGCGGCCCCAGCCTGAAAGCCAAAGTGCTGGACGGCCTGACAGGGGCCGGTAACGTGGCCATGAAAGGCTTTGCCGGACTGGCCACCGGGGCCGGAAAGGCCCTGCAACTGATACAGACAGGCGCTGGCAAGGCTGCCCAGTTTGTGGGCAGTATCCGCAGCGCCGCCAGTAACGCCCTGGGCGGAATTACCAGCATAGGCACGGGCATCGGCCGGGTGGCTGGGCGCATAGGCAGCCTGGCCGCCAGCGCGCTGGTGTTCAATGTGCTTAGCAAGGGATTCCAGGCGGTGCAGCAAGGTATTACTGGCATGATCGAAGGCGACAGCCAGCTGAAAGCAAGCCTGGCCGGAATACAGGGAAACCTGCTGACGGCCTTTGCGCCGCTGTGGCAGACTATTTTGCCCATTGTGCGGGCCGTGACAGCGGCCCTGGCAAGCCTGGCCGCCATGGTGGCCCAGGTGATGGCAAGCCTATTCGGAACCACCACCGCGGCCGCGCAGAAGAGCGCGCAGGCCTACTACAAGCAGGCCGGGGCTGCCAGCAGCAGCGCAAGCGCCAGCAAGAAGGCTGCCGAGGCTGCAAAGCGTGAGGCGGCAGACTTTGACATCCTGCACAAGGTGGACAAAAGCGACAACAGCAGCGGCGGGGGTGTGACACCTGACCTGACCACCGACATCAGCCAGACCGGCAGCTTTGTGGATAAGCTGACCAACGCCATCAAGGATGACGATTGGTACAAGGTGGGCGAAATTTTTGCCGAAAAGCTGAACGAAGCCATGGAGGCCATCCCCTGGGAGGGCATACAGAGCACCGCGAAGCGCTGGGCAGAAGACATTGCCACCACCCTGAACGGATTTGTGGAAACGCTGGACTGGGGACTGGTAGGCAGCACCCTGGGCAACGGCCTGAACACCGCGCTGGGCTTTATGGACACCTTTGTGCAGACCTTCCACTGGGACAGCCTGGGCACCGGCATCGGCAACGGGCTGGAGGGCATGCGACAGACTATCGATTGGGCGCAGCTGGGCCGGTTTATGACAGACGGAATGAAAGCAGCCTTTGAAACGCTGCACGGCTTTGTGGCATCCGGGTTTAACTGGCGCGGGCTGGGCGATGACATTGCCGCAGCCGTGAACAGTGCCTGGGGCAACGTGGACTGGGTGCAGGCAGCTGTGGATATTGGCGAACTTGCCAAAGACGTGCTGGAGACCGCCACGGCGGCGATCCAGGGCGTGGATTGGGTACAGATCGGCACAGATTGTGGAAAGGCGCTGCAAAGCATCGATTGGGGCGGCGTTATCGAAGAGGTGTTTGCCCTGATCGGCAGCCTGGTGGGCGCTGCACTGGGCGCAGGCTTCGGCTTTTTTACCGGGCTGTTTGACGGCCTGGACGAAACCCTAAACAAGTATTTTGGCGACATTGGCGAAAGCGGCATTGAAGGATTTTTCAACGGCATTGGCGAAATGCTGGGCGATGCGGCCGCCTGGGCCAAAGGACACATCGTTGACCCGTTTGTGAACGGTGTAAAAAATGCCCTGGGCATACACTCCCCTTCCACCGTGATGGCGGAAATCGGCGGGAACACGATCCAGGGCTTTTTCGATGGCATCACCGGGCTGTGGGACACTGTGACCGGCTGGCTGGGTGAACACCTTGGCGGCGTGGTTGACCAGTTCAACGATTGGAAAGACCAGACCGGGCAGAAGATCAGCCAGTGGGCCAGTTCCACCGGCGAGACCGTGCGCGGCTGGATCAGCGACACCGCCCAGAACGTGGGCGGCTGGGTAAGCGACCGCAAGCAGGACTTTACCAACTGGGCCAGCAGCGTGGGCCAGACCGTGGGCGGCTGGGCAGCTGATGCCAAGCAGAAAATTGCAGACTGGGCCGGAAGCTCCAAAAACAGCGTGGGAGATTTCAGCACAGACAGCAAGGGCAAGCTGGGCAGCTACAGCACCGAAACGCAAGGCACCCTGGGCCGGTGGAAAGACACGGCTGTGGGCATCTTTAAGACCTTCGGCGATCTGGGCAAAAGCACCATGCAGACAGCGATTAGCGGGATCAGCGGCACTTTGCTGCCGCTGGTAAGCAACGCTTTGAACTGGGGCAGTGATTTTGTACAGAATTTCACCAACGGCATCAAAAACAAGATGACGGGCCTGCTGGACAGCGTGAAGAACATGGCGAACCAGGTGCGCGGGTATCTGCACTTCAGTGTGCCAGACACCGGCCCGCTGGCAGATGCTGACACCTGGATGCCTGACTTTATGGACCTGCTGGCCAAGGGTGTAGACGACAACAGCCCCACCCTGCTGGCCAAAATCCAGAACGTGGCCCGCCAGGTAAACCGCGCCTACAACGGCACGGCCACCCCTGCCCTGGCCACTGCGGGCGGCATGAGCCTGCCCGGCGACCCGATGCGCCGCATGGACAGCAGCAGCGACGACATTATTGCCACGCTGCGCAGCGGCTTCAATGCGCTGCAAAAGGCCGTGGAGGATAAGGACAACAGCGTATACCTGGACGGCGACAAGGTGGAAAACAGAACCGCCAAGAGCCGCCGGAAGAAAGCCCGGCTGTATGGCCGGGATGAATAAGGGAGGCAGGCACGATGCGTTTTGACATTGACGGCGTGGATTTTGCCCCCTACATTGCCAGGGGCGGGCTGAAGTTCCAAAAATTCAAGGTAAGCAGCAAAGACAGCGGCCGCGATACCCAGGACGCGAAAATGCACCTGACGGTGCTGGCGCAGAAACACAAGATCACCGCGACGTTTCGACCGCTGAAGGCGGAAGAAGCGGCTGTGGTGTTCAGCACCCTGGGCAATACCTGGGTAACAGTGACCTTTGAAAGCCCCTTCACCGGCGGCGAGTACAGCTGCCGGATGTACAGTGACGACCTGCCTGCCACCTTTTTGATGGAGAAAGAAGGCGTTGGGTACTACCAGGGCATTGAAGCGCCGCTGATAGAAGAATAACTGCGGTGAGGCCCCTTTTGCATTTGACTGCAAGAGGGGCTTTGCCTGTATGTGGAGGTGAAACCATGCAGAAACGGCCGAAAGGCTGGGAAACCGCCAGAGATGACCCGAACCACATTGGCGAACTGCTGGTAACGATCGACGGGAAACCGTATGCTGCACAGGATATTGTAAGCTGTGAGATCGAAAGGAACCTGCTGGAGAACACGGCCGAGGTGGGCAACGCCACCGCCGCCGTGCTGACGCTGGAGATCAACCAGGGCGAGACGATCCCGAAGCGGGCCAAGGTGGTGGTGCAATACCGGCTGATGCTGGACGATGCCCGGACAGATTACATACCCAAGGGCACCTACTGGATCAACACCCGCGAAAAGGACGGGCGCTACCTGAAGCTGACCTGCTACGACGCCATGCTGATGGCCCAGCAGGACTACCTGGGCGACGTAACCGCGGACGACTGGCCGCAGCAGGAAACGGCCTGCGTGACCGAGATCGCGCAGCGGATCGGCGTGGAGATCGACCCGCGCACCCAGATTGGCACCGGGGACAATCACCAGGTAAGCATGCCGGTGGGCCGGACCATGCGGGAGGTGCTGGAACAGATTGCAGCAGCCAACGGCGGCAACTGGTGCATAACCCCGGCGGGCAAGCTGCTGCTGGTGCCTTTTGCGGGCACCGGCGACGTACTGCCTGCCGTAAGCGGTGCGCCGGATTGCGGGGACGTGCAGGCCATTACCGGGGTACGGGTGGTGCGCAATGATACGGACACTCCCCTGCTGGCCGGGGATGAGACCGGCACAGTGCTGGAGGTGGAAAACGAAAACGGCACCCAGGCGCTGGCAGATGAACTGGCCCAAAAGCTGGTTGGTCTGCCCTACGCCCCCTACACCTGTGACCAGCGGTACATAGACCCGGTGGCCGAGGCTGGGGACAAAATCACGGTGGGCAGCGTGGCCTGTGTGGCCTACAACATCAAGGAAAGCCTGGGGCCGAGCCATTACGCCGACCTGGAGGCCCCGGCGGAAGCCGGAGAGCTGGAGGAAGAATACCCGTACCAGAGCGCAGCCGAGCGGGTAAAAAAGCAGCTGGGCACTGTGACGGCCAGCGTGGCGGAAATACGCAAAGACCAGAAAAGCATTGAAGCCGAGGTGAAAACGACCACCGAGACCGTGGCCAAGAACACCCAGGACATTGAGGCGGCCCGGAAAGAGGCCACCGAAAAATCCGAAGCGGCGGCGGATGCGGCCAAGAAATACGCGGACGATAAGCTGCTGGAGTACAGCACGACCGAAGAGGTAAAGAGCCTGGTAAACCAGACGGCCGAAAACATAACGTCCGAAGTATCGAAGACCTACGCCACCACGGCACTGGTGGAAAAGACCGGGAAGGACGCCACGGATGCGGCCAACGAATACACCGACGGCCAGCTGGTGAAGTACAGCACCACGGAAGAGACCAAAAGCCTGATTGACCAGCGGGCGGACGGGATCACCCAGGAAGTATCCAAGACCTATGCCACGAAATCCGAAGTGGTGGACGCCCAGAACAGCGCAGCCGCTGCAGCAGATAAGGCGGCGGACGCACAA
>ERZ779885.171-NODE-171-length-76589-cov-9.313573_pt1 | contig 76589 bp, 85 predicted proteins | sample MGYA00511554_ERZ779885 | MGnify/ENA primary metagenome ERZ779885 (study PRJEB29588, sample SAMEA2160998) | human gut metagenome | biome: human gut; feature: human-associated habitat; material: faeces | place: Denmark | collected 2008/2010 ... | reverse complement strand
ATGCATATGATTTGTGTTTCGAATATATTGAAACATTCTACAACACGATACGAATCCATAGCCATTGCGGTTATGAATCACCAAATCAATATGAGAATAATTATTATTCAAAACATTAGAATTTAAAATTTATCTATTTTATGAGTCCTTTTTCTTGACGTAGTACCAGCTCATTGTCAATGTTCTTATGGATTCGGCCAGTCTTTTCACACCATAGTGCATAAGCCGATTTGTATTTGTTCATGCCTAGAACAGAACCGGCATCCGATCCACCGATTCCTTTTAGACGATTGTCCAGCCACTCTTCATGAGTAGCTGGTAACTTATGTTTGATTACTTTATTCATCTTCATTTGATTCATCCTCTTTTTCTTCTTCTGGTTCACCTGAATCATCAATGTAACGATTGTCGTTCCATTCTCTCCAGTCATCGATATCCTTAAAGAATGGCATTGCTATTCCTCCTTAAATGGTGGATGCTCCGCTAGAAATCTGTCCGTTTCGCCATCGTAACATTCTGCACATACCGCATATCCAAATCCATATGCAGTATGTACTTCTCTCGATGTGTACATCTCACCGAATCTGAATATTCTTCCACATTGTGCACATGGCACCATCTTTTCCATGTCTTCTTCATATGTTCTGCATTCATCAGGAAGAAGAACATCTTCATACTTATGCAGCTTTGTATTGTACTTTCCCGCTCTAATGGACATAGCACTTACCTCTTTTATTTGCGTTGTTGATATCGCAATAACTTCTGATAACTTGTCATTCATTGCATTATATTTTTTCGACTCATCATCGAATTCATTCCCACTTTTTTCCAATACAAATTGTTTCATTTTTGATTTTCTCCTTTTTACCTTATACTCAAACCCTGCAACCTAGGTACTGCAATCTGCTAATTATTTATGCCCAAATTCAAACGTGTTTTTTTGCTTTATCTTAGGAAGTTTTACCAGTTACAATTATGGATTTTTTTCTGACGTGCTTGCATTATTTATGACAATTTTTTAAGAAGGTATTGAGATATCGATCTATTATGAAAAGAATGATCCTTTTTCTAGCAGACCACGTCACTTACGGCAATACCCAGGTTGCAAGATTTGAGATATATGTATATAATTTAGTTGTTCATTTTTGATTGGCCACTTTCCTAATAAGTGGTCTTTTTTATGTTCTGCATGACTTACGCAGCTTGATCAGATTCTCCAAATATGGCTGCAGGCCAAGAACATTGATTACTTTAGTTGTTGGCCATCCAAAACAATTGGATTCAACACCAAGTTTATTGAGTTCGGTTTTTACAGTTGCACTACAACATCCAATAATCTCTGCCAAGTCTCCTTGCGTGATATATGCATATTTTGTAAGCTTCTGGATCTTGTCCTCAACTTCCGCATCATATTCCTGACGAGATACAGTTCTTATAGTTTTCATATGTGATTCACCTCCTTACCAAATTTGCTTTGCTAAGATAACGAAATTTAACAATGTGACCATGAATCCAAATGCGTACAGGATAAACAACGTTCCTTTTTCTTCACTGTCGATTCTGCCACCTTTTTCAAAGATTACCTGGACATTGACTTCCGGTTGTTCCTTGGTTGGTTGTCCAAAATTGAAATCAGGAATCTCCAATTGATTCTCCATCACTTGATCCGCTTTCTTAACTGTTGCTTTGTTGGCTGTTGCGTTTGCTCTTGGCATGTTTATATCCTTCACTTTCTATTTTTTCGATTGCTTCATCCAATTTGAATCTGAAATTGAATTCTTCAATATCCTGCATTCCCAGATAATATAGAAGGTCAATATCTTCATGATTGAATACGTAACAATGTTCTTTATCCATATAACCTTCCGGCCATGGACATCCTGCATAGTCGTAGAGATTCTTTGTTTTTGGATTTGCTTGAAGTCTTCCGATAATCATCAACTTCTTTGTTCCTTCTTTAAGAACTACGACACTTCCGATAGGTAATAATTCTTGCATGTTCTACTCCTTTCTACTGCGTTCTACTACGTTCTGGTGCAGCACTTGAGGTGCCACTTCTTACTGATCAACATGATTAGGTCACTGTTTTGTGTGCGAACACTTTTGTCCGATTAATTTTTAGATATTAGAGCAATAATTAGTTTTGGAGGCGATTCTTCACCTCATTCTTTTATGATAAAAACAAAGCAGCGTCTATTTCTTTTGATTTGCGAACAAGAGATATTTTCATGTCATTCAGATTTTGCCATGTCAGTATGATAAGGGGACCTCATATTTTAGAATCTAGATTCTGCGAATGTTTGTAGGTAGCGCTAGAACCATGATTCTTGACGATAGCAATGAGCACTAATGGAATCTATTCCTTTCTATGCTTGAAATGACACCTCAAGTACTGACCAGAGTATTTCTGCATTAATGTTAAGTAAGAGTTACACTAATCTTTACTTTCTTTAAAAGCTGGATTTCATTGTGAAGTTCAGCTTCTTTTTGTTCTACCAAAGCCATATTAAAGCCTCCGTCTACGAACATTGCATGAAGCTCCTGGCTTAACTTTTCGATTCTTTGATAGTTGTCGATTGTAATATCAACCTGTTTGGGTTCTACTTTTAAGCTCATGTTCATTCCCCCTTTGTATGCTTTTTCATTTCATCCAGTACTTTATCCAGGATATGTTGCCAGTCCTTATCCAATTTATTCAGATAATGGATTCCGACTGAATTGCCTATGATCATTGACACAAAGAACGACACGATCACACTGGTAAAAGCTGAATAGACAAATATAAGTGCATAATTCATTTTCTATTCTCCTTTAATGATTGGTTATGTTACTATCTCCTTTGAAAGGAGGTGTAACAAATGACTAAAATTTATGCTTGCCTGATTGGTGACTGGGTCTGCCTGAATGATGACCCTGATTGCAAAATAGGTCCGAACCAGGTCAATCCTCTTATTTGGTGGGAAGAAAGTGCTCAGCTTTATGCTCCACTTACAAGAAGATCTCCAGATACCCTTTACGAATTTCCTTATCTGAATATTCTTTATAAGGGAACTGATTACAGAATCAGTCCTTATCACATTCAGATTGTGACTTCATAAGCCCAGGGAAATCGAGATTAGCAGAGTAGTCACTCAACTCTTCCATACTTGGCATAGGTACACTTGCCTGTTTGGAAGAGTACTTTTTTTGTACATAATGCACAATCTGATTCCATTCATGCGGTTTCAATTTTGAAATCATACTTAACAAGGTATCTAATTCATCTTTTCTCATATAATTTCCTCCATCCTCAAGTACTGCACCAATCTTATGTTGCTTAATTTCTGTGGTAGTTATTGGTAGTACTATTAATAAACGTTTAACACGTTAAACTTTATCTGTAAAAAAAATTTGCTCGACTTTCACATTTAATGCTTTGGATATTTTAAAAAGAGTATCTGTAGTGGTATTCGTTAAAGATCCACTCTCTAAACGGGCAATTAAATTTTGTGAAACCCCTGATTTTTGAGCTAATTCAGCCTGAGATAAATTTTCTTTTTCTCGCAATTCCTTAATTTTGAATCCCATCTCAATCACCACCTTTCTTTTGTACGCTTAAAGTTTAACATATTAAACATCGCAATTCAATAGTTTTGTTTAAAATATTAAACTTTTTTCTTGCTAAAATGGTTTAATTTGTTTAATATATTAAATGAAGAATAGAATAAATATATAGGAGAATATTAAATGAGACTCGGAGAAATTATTAAACAATATAGAATAGAAAACAATTTAACTACTGCTGAACTTGCTTCTAAATGTAGTCTAAGCAAAGGGTACATTTCAATGTTAGAAAACAATTTTAAACCTTCTGGAAGAAAAAAAGACATTACTCCATCTATTCAAGCGGTCAAAAAACTTGCGAACGGTACCGGTATCGAATTCGATGTATTACTTGCTTCGATTGATGGTGAAGTATCTTTAATACCAACAAAAGAAGAATCTCTTGAATTTATCCTTACTCCCCATGAAAAAGAACATCTTACTATTTATAGATCACTAGATGATAAAGGCCAGCACACAGTGGATACAGTAGCTCAGATGGAATACGAAAGAGTTAAAAAGGATAATAAGTAATTATATCTGGATTTTGATTATAAAATGGAGGCGATTAGAATGGAAAAGTTTAATATATATTGTGATGAAAGTTGCCATCTTCCTAATGATAATAGCAACTTTATGGTGATTGGTGGAATTAAGTGTCCAAAATCAAAAGCTTATTTATTAAATCATGAGATAAAAGCACTTAAAGTAAAACACGGACTATTTGAATATTCAGAATTGAAATGGAATAAAGTCACTGAAAAAAAACTTGACTTATACAAAGATGTAGTTGATTTATTTTTTAAATATGATTTTCTTACATTTAGAGCAGTTCTAGCAGAAAACAAAAAAAGCCTATCACTAGATAAATATAATATTTCGTATGACGATTGGTATTATCGAATTTACTACCTAGCTCTAAAAGAAATGATTGATATTAATAACACATACAATATATATATTGATATCAAGGATACAAATGGAACTATGAAAATTAGTAAATTGCAAGATGTGTTGAATCATACTCTATATGATTTTTCTAGTTCAACTGTTAGTAAAATTCAAGAAGTACGCTCTGATCAAGTGAATATTCTTCAATTGTCAGACATTTTGATAGGTGCTATAAGCCATAATGCAAGAGGCCTTTCATCAAGCAAAGCCAAAACTGAACTTATTTCATATATTAGTGAAAAAGCTCAAAGACCGTTAATTTACAGTTCTCCAAAATCTGAAATTAAATTCAATATTTTTAGATGGTCACCAAGAGGTGTGCATAATGTGTGAATGTTATAAGGCTCCTAAAATTACTTCTTTATCCGATTTTAACGGCGACTATGAGGAATATGAAAAGGCAATATATAACTTATTTTCTAAAGACTTTATTGACAATCAAATCTTCTTTAACGGAAAGCCAGTACGACATAAAAGGTATCCTGAGCATAAAAATATGTCTGGTACCTTTTGGCATATTGTTTCAAATCAAAGCGATCAAAACACTAGATTTCCAAATTTAAGAAGATATGAAACGATTCAATACCCTGCATTTATAATTCAAAATTGTCCAAATGTTTGCTCAAACATTTGGATTTGGGAGAACAAAAGAGGACATAAATCAAGATTATTACTATATTGCACAACGTTAAATTACCTTGTCGTATTAGATATTAGAAACGATTATTATATATTTTGGACTTCTTATCCTGTTGATAAGTATCACACAAAAGTTAAATTAGAAAAAGAATATAAGGCATATATGGCAAAAACCGCTAAACAACTGAATGCCTAGCGGTTTCGTTACTCCTTATCCCTATAATTGGTATATGAGCTATGTAGAGGAATTCCTCTTTGTAATCAAATTATAAATTGCGTTTTGTTTGTTGTCAACAAAAAATGTGCTCATCTATATTATCAAATCTTTGTGCGAACGTCAAATTTATCTTATAAAATCTATAAAATACTGAATCTATCAATTCAAAAAGAAATTTATTATGACTAATCATGAAATTGCAGATGTTATCAACAAAGCCTTGAATATGCTCCAAAATATAACTAATTTCTACAACGGAAAAGCCAAAGATTCATATGCAAAGATTTTATCTATAACAACAATTAGTAAATATAGAATTAAGAAATCGATTAATGCATTAGATCCAATTGGAAAAATACAGTTATCTAAAGAAACAATGGACAGAATTGACACTGAAATCGTAAAAGCTATAACCAACATTGCCATGTAAAACGCTTGATTTTAAAGAAATTCATGTTATTATAAAGATGAATTTCAGTGATGATACATTGTATCAGGCGCTGCAGGTATTTATTTTGGTAACACATTTGTGGGTACCGCGGATAAGGGAAAGCTATTCGATTTCGGATAGCTTTTTCTTTTTAACGAAGCAAAATAAAAAATCCCACTCATTGAGTGGGATCTAATCGGGGCGACGTACTTAACATACGCTTAGTATTCTTAACCATCCACCGACTATTGACCTGTCGAGGAGTAAGTACCTCCGGTATTCAAATTATAATTCGCATTTTGCATATTTTCAACAAAAAGCGTGCCCATCTATATTATCAAATCTTTGCAAGTACGCCAAATTTATATTGAGATCGCTATAAAAGCAAAGGACGTATAAATCATACGTCCTAGGATACTCCTTCTACTCTAGTAGATGAGCTAACTTTCAATTTTCAATCAAATTATAAATTGCGTTTTGTTTGTTGTCAACAAAAAATGTGCTCATCTATATTATCAAATCTTTGTGCGAACGTCAAATTTATCTTATAAAATCTATAAAATACTGAATCTATCAATTCAAAAAGAAATTTATTATGACTAATCATGAAATTGCAATGGAAGCATATTACTATTCAATCAATAATGAGTTGATTGGTGGCATTTCTAAAAAAAATGCAGTCAAATGCTTTGAACAGATTATCGCGATGTTGGATTCAGATGAAAGACTTAATCTTCCATTCATTACTGTAAATGGAAAATGCTTTGTAGCAACTAAAAAGCGCCTGATAAAATGTTCTAAAAACATGTTTGGATATAAGTTTAAAGAGTGGAAATGGAGTCAGATCAGGAACGTATTCTACAAAAAAGCATTAACAACTGGTACTTTAATACTGAATACAGTGGATGGAGAAGTTAAAATCTCAATCAATCGAGATGGTGCTGAGTTTGCTGGAGAAATATTGAGAAAACTGAAAAACGAAGCAAAATAAAAAAACCTGGATGCTACCAACATCCAGGAACATAGAGTACTGCCAAAACAAGATTGACGAAAGGAGTTGACAAACGGCATATTGTTTGACAAACAAAATATAATTTAGTAGAATGAGGACAAGGATAGCGGTAGAGAATTCTAAGTGAACCTACTCGCGCAAGAAAGTCTCTCATTTTGAGGGGCTTTTTTTGTTTAACCATAAAAAAACATATGTGATTAATTTAACAAACTAATCGTTGACACCCCACGATGGTTTTGCTAAGATATGAGTACCTTAACGAATATGTTAAGCGATCGGTTAACTCGGTCTTAGTCGGAACCCCCAGTATAAGGGATTAGGTTGTGACTAAGACCTTTTTATTTAGAAAGGAAACAAAAGAATGAATCATAATGATGGAATAAAAACAGCTATTCTCGTTGATGGAGGCTTCTATAGAAGGAGGGCTTATGCCTGTTTAGGGGACCTATCACCAAAAGAAAGAGCTGATGAACTAGACATATATTGCAAAAGGCATTTAACTGAACGCATTAATGGAGACAAAGTAAATCATTCATTATACAGAATCTTCTATTATGACTGTGAACCAGTTGACAAAACAATCTATAATCCGTTCACGAAGTCAAATGTTAATTTAGGCAAATCCCCTACATATGAATGGACCAATGCCTTTTTCGAGGAACTGAAGAAAAAGCGCAAGTTTGCTATTCGATTAGGACAACTTGCAGTTCAGCAGGCAAACTATAATCTATCTCAAAAGGCTTTTAAAAAACTATGTAACGGAACTATAGACTTTTCAAGTTTATCTGAGTCTGACATAATCCTTAACATCGATCAAAAGGGAGTTGATATGAAGATTGGTTTAGACATAGCTTCCCTTTCATATAAACAACAGGTAGATCAAATAATTTTAATTTCCGGAGACAGTGATTTTGTATCAGCTTCAAAGTTGGCGAGGCGAGAAGGGATTGACTTTATATTAGATCCACTAGGTGCAACTATAAAGCCAGAATTATTCGAACATATAGATGGTTTAAGAAGCTGCGATAAAAAATTCTACAATTCTGCTTCCACAACAAAGAAATAATAGCAAAAAAAATCCTGGATGCTACCAACATCCAGGACGATTAAGAGTACTACCAATACTCTCACATAAAAAGGTGACTACCACATCAAACTTTTTATGTGCTCATTTTAGCATAGAATGGAGGAAATTTAAATGCCTATTTATGAGCGTAAACACAATGGAAAGAAACAGTGGAGATTCCGCTGCTATTATACTGATTTTAACGGGAACCGTGTTCAGAAACAATCCAAATGGTTTGATATGAAGAAAGATGCAGTTCAAGCAGAAGCTATATTTGTGCAAACGAAAGCAGAAGGAGATCAACGTGTTACATTTTATGAAGTGACGTTGAAATGGTATGAATTTAAGTCTAGAACGTTGAAACCATCCACACTGGATACGAAAAGAGTGTACCTGAATATGTTGTCTCCACTTAATGATAAAAAGATGGCCAAGATTACATATCTTGATATTGATAACTTTTTTGAATTGCCACAAATCAAATCTTATAAGTATTCGACTAAAATGACTTTATTAACGAATCTTAGAAATATTTTCAGATTTGCGAAGAAGCACTATGGAATTGTCAATGATCCATTTTTTAAGATGGCTCCATTAATTAAGCCTGTAGCTACTGAGGCTAAGAAGCTTGAAATCGTGTCTAAAAGTGATTTTAAGACACTTTTTGAATACGCAGTAACATCTAGAGATGGAGCGTGGAAAGATACGGCATACGCGATTTGGACTATGTATATGACAGGCATGCGTGTGTCTGAATGTTTATCTTTAACCTTTGAGGATTTCGATGGTAAATACATCCATATTCGCAGACAGTATATTCGTGGTAAGTGGCAGACACCTAAGACCAAGAATTCAATTCGTAAGATTGCGGTTGATGAAAAGACAAAATCGTTTATTTATGAATTGAAGAAATACTATTCTTCTTTTGATGAATTTGAAGAGACGTGGTTTATATTTGGTGGATATAGACATATGGATCCAGAAATATTAAGATGCAGGAAAAACAAATTGTGTGCAGAAGCTGGAGTTCCTGAATTCAATATTCATGCGTTAAGGCACTCACATGCTTCAAATTTAATCGAGGCGGGTGTAAATATGTACAAGATATCGAAACGTCTAGGACACTCATCTATACGTACTACAATGGATATCTATGGACACTTGATTGACACTGAAGAAGATGAGGTTTTGAATGCAATTTCAAATTTTTAAGTCATAAATAAGTCATAGCTTTATACAAAAACAGAAATTCCCCTTTATTTAAAGGGGAATTATTTTAGTTAGTAAATTTTTCGTAGAACTCCATACTCTCAAGTACGCTTGTATCCTGGATTGGATTATCATCCAAACGTAAAGCTTCTAATAATTCTAGATCTTTTAATGGAGTTACATCTGTAATGTAGTTTGCCTTCAAAGTTAGTGAACGTAAATATTTAAGTTTAGATAATGGAGTTAAATCTGTAATCGCATTGTGATCCAAACGCAAATAAGAAATAAACTCTAAATGTTCTAATGGTGTTAAATCCTCAATGACATTGTTGTATAGATCCACATCGCAAAGGTTTGTTAATTCTTTTAATGGTGTCAAATCTTTAACATTATTGTTTTCCAAAGAAATGATTTCCAATTGTTTCATATCCTTTAAACAAGTAATATCCTTAATATTATTACGACCCACATTCAAATACACCATGTCTTTGGCATCCTTTAAAATACGTATATCCTTGATGCGGTTTGTGAATAAATTTAAATGCTTCAATTGATTCGCATTCTTTAAAAAATTGATCTCTGTTAATTGACAGAACTTCGCATCTACACTTTCCAAATGCTCAACATTTGCGAATTTTTCTAAACTCTTCAAGCGGTTTTTTGAAACATTCAATTCTTTTAAATCACCCAAGTTATTCAATAAAGACATGTCCTTAAATCCAGTCTGCTCCATAGACAAAGATTCTAAATGATTTAATTCCTTCAAGAATGTAAAGTGTTCTGGTTCATTATAAGAAATATTCAAAGATTTAAGATTTGAAAATTCCTTGAGCATAGAATAATCCTTTAAATATGGACAGTTAGATACATTCAATTTCTTTAAATTTTTCATTGACAACAATGGACTTAGATCCGACATTAAGTTTGTGTTTAAATCCAATTCTTCAACATTAGAAAGATATGTTAAATCTTCAATATTGAATAAACGCATACCACCCATATCCAATTTCTTTAATTTTTTAAGCACACCTAAGATGGCATAACTAAAAGGACCATTTTCAGTATTGATATGAACCTCTTCTAACTTCTTACAGTGCTCTAAATAAATCAAACTATCAACTTTCGCCTTGGAAAGATTCAATACTTCCAAATCAATCATAGCAGCAATACTTGAAATATCCATTGTATATAAATTGTTTCTTGAGATATTTAATTTTTTTAGTTGTCTAAAACCATGTAAAGCCTGCAAATCTCTTAATTGGTTTCGAGAAACATTTAAACAAACTAAATTATGTAAATCTTTGATTGGATCCAATGTCTGCAACTTATTATTGCTCGCATTTAAAGTTTCTAGATTTTCCGCATACTGCAAACCTTCTAGATTCTCTATTTCATGATCTTGTACTTCTAAATGGATCAATTCCTTCATCAAATTTTCGTTTAGTTCTTCTTCTTTAACACGCAAAGTACGCGCAATTACACTACGTAACGCATCATCTTGAATAAGCATAAAACAAATGCCCTCCTTTATATATTCATTATAATCAAAATATAACATAATAACTATATAAAAATAGTTTTTTTAATGACAATGTTGTTAGAAAATGCTAAAATGAAAGCAGTTAAGGATTAGACTCGTATTCTGATTGTGATAAATGCTATTGTATGCAAATACTTTCTATTTTAACGGTCAAAGGATATTGGCTTAGTCCAGGAGGTATAGGCATGAGCACAGGTAAAGTAAAATGGTTTAACGCTGAAAAGGGTTATGGATTCATTACCAGTGAAGATGGAAAAGATGTATTCGTACACTACTCATCAATTAATTCTGAAGGATTTAAAACTTTAGAAGAAGGACAAACTGTTACTTATGACGTTGTTGAAAGCAATCGTGGACAACAGGCTAACAATGTCACAGTTGTAGATACAGCTGCGTAGAAATTTGTTCGAATCAAGCGCACAATGTGCGCTTTTTTCATGAAAGAGAGGGATTTTATGTTAGAGCGATATGAAAAAGTAAAAGAATATGTATATTCTCAATATGCCAAAATTTATAATGAAGATTTAAAAGTATCCGCCCTTACCCATACAGCTAGTGTGGACCTTTCCATTACATTTATTGCCATGGCAAGAGGCACAAATCTAGAACGAGCTAAAGTAGCTGCTCTATTTCATGACTACGCTCAATTTATTGATAACTGCCCACATTCTCAACATGCTAAATTATCAAGTCTTCACGCCTATAAGTACTTAAAAGAAAGTGGCTTATTTAAAACTACAGAAATAGATGATATTACTTATGCGATTCGTCAACATTCCAAAAAAGAATCTTTTGACTCACCACTTTGTGAAGCCTTAAAAGACGCTGACGTATTAGCTCGTTTCTTAGAAAATCCCGAAAAAGAAATCACAGGAATGAAAAGACAGCGCCTGCTTAACGCTTGCGCTGACATTCAAAGTCATTAAAATTTTTGATAATACAGTTCGACACTCGCATCGAGCTGTTTTTTTAATTGGTTAAACACCTTCATAAATACGTCTTTATCATACACAATCCAGTCAATATAGGAAAAGCTCTTACCAATAGCTCCCCCAACCACTTTACCTGCATGCACCTTAGAAATAGTTTCATCCAATTGTTTCGATAATTTCTGACGATACAAAGCATCTTCTTTATTATGGAAAGGATTCGAATAATACACATAGCCAAACTCACCATCTTTACTCGATAGATCTGCAAGCACTTCTTCCTTTTCCTCAATCGTTTGTTCCACCAATAAAGGATGCGTAGTAAAAATAAGCTTCATATCTTTTCTTAAGGCATCGTGCGCAAAATCCTGAATTGGCTGATATACCGAATAAATATCAATTGGCTTATCATACACTTTCCAATGATTCTTCTCAACAAGAGCCATAATCACTTCATAAAAATCAATCATTTGACAGAACTTCATATCTGAGTCTGGCGTATCGATAAAATCAACACGACAAATATATGCCTCATACGCAAGCTGGCCAATCGCAAGCTCCATGAGATACATACTCATTTCTTTTTTATTTTCCGGATTACCAATCAAATTAAATCCAGGACAATATACTTTACAATCCAACATATCATTTTCAATTTGATAGAATACATGAAAATCTGCTAAAGTATATTCCTCATTTTTGATTTGAACCATGGCCTGAATCGCCTTTTGCGACATAGGCGGTAAAGTCGCATTCATGATCCACTTTTGTTTCACACTCTTAGGTGCAATGTCACAAAGCATCTGACACAAATATTGCGTTGTCTTATTTGGACCTGTGTCAAAGGTCATCTCAAAAGAATCATAAAAGCTTTCGACAAAGAAATGGGCACCACTAATTTCCATTACCTCTTCATCCAATTCTTGAATCAATTCGTTTAATTCCTCATATTGTTCGGCCTTTAAACAATTAATAATTGCACCCTGTTTTTCTTCAAAATGCTTCCATAACGCTAAACCATTTGTATAAGCACTCATTGATGATCTCCCTTCTTATAATTCTTTAATCATAGATATCAAGGCATCCGCCACAAGTTTATGACCCTTCTCATCCATATGGATTCCATCCAAACTTCCAGCTACAGCACTCGTATCAATCACTTCTACATTCAAACCAGAACAACCTTTTTCTAAGTATGGCTTTGTATTCGCTAAGATATCAAATCCAGCTTGACCAAAATTACTAACTGTTCTTTCATTCTTTAAGCCATCCACATTCATTTTAGGTGGACACACCACAAAAAATTTAGGTAGTTTAGATCCATCACGATAGTTTTCCGGATTTAAAGCTCTATACATCAAAGTACGAATCCCTTTCTCTAAAGAAATGGAATTCGTTGAAAATTGACGCTTCGCATCATTCGTTCCCAACATAATAAACACAACATCAATGGGAGCATGCGTTTTTAAAACCATCGAAATCATTTTAGCTCCATTACGATCTGCATCATACGGATCATCCAAGCACAATGTTCGACCACATAAGCCTTCCTCAATAATTTCATGTTCACTAAATACCTTTTTAACAAGCTGCGTAAAACGATTTGGTTGTCTAGACGCATTTTTGGTATCATAGCCCCACGTATTACTATCCCCAAAAAATAATATCTTCATCGTAATATCCTCGATTCTGTAATGATCATATCTAACTTTACATCGGTTGGTTTTACATCAAATTCCATTTCCTGCACATCAAATGCTACCCCAATCTTCAATGCAGAACTTTTACTTAAATACCGATCATAATAGCCTTTTCCATACCCCATTCGATACGTACCAAAGAATCCAACGAGCGGTACTAGAATCACATCTAAATCTTTTACCTCATGGATCCCAATGGGTTCAATTGTTGAAAATGGCCCCTTACTTTTTTCTTCGTAATCCGAATAAAAGGCAATCGTAGTATCATCTAACGTCTTAGGTATATATAAATCAAATTCATCACGAAACTTTGCATATACATCCACTTCATTTCGAATTGGAATATATGTTCCTATTTTTCCTTTTAAAAAAGGCAAAACACAATTAGTGATTGCCTTTTCCTTTTCAAATCTTTTTGAATTTGATAATGAACTACGCCTTTGAATGCACAACTTTCGCTTATCCAATGCTGTCACTCATATCCAGTTTCAACATTTGATTCAATTCAACCGCATATTCCATTGGAAGTTCACGCGTAAATGGTTCTAAGAATCCCATAACGATCATTTCCGTAGCTTGAGAACGAGTTAAACCACGAGACATTAAATAGAACAATTGTTCTTCACTAATGTTTGAAACTGTCGCCTCATGTTCAATTTGAGACGTATCATTATAAGATACATTCATCGGAACTGTATCACTACGTGATTTCTTATCTAAAATCAGAGTATCACATTCTACTTTACTCTTGGCATATGCTGCATTTTTAGAATGTGTTACCCAACCACGATAGTTTACTTCACCACCATTACGTGCAATAGATTTAGAAATAATTGTACTAGAAGTATGAGGAGCTAAATGAATCATTTTACTTCCTGCATCCTGAATCTGGTTTTCACCGGCTACCGCAATCGAAATCGTTGTTCCCTTTGCGTATGGCTCAGCCAAAATACAAGCTGGATACTTCATATTTACATGGGAACCAACATTTCCATCAATCCATTCCATGTGTCCATTTTCAAATACTTTTGCACGCTTAGTCACTAAGTTCAAGATATTGCTTGACCAGTTTTGTACCGTTGAATAACGACACTTCGCATTCCTATGTACATAAATTTCTACAACTGCCGCATGTAAAGAATCTTTTGAATACGTTGGCGCAGTACATCCTTCTACATAATGTACATCAGCACCCTCATCTACAATGATCAACGTTCTTTCAAACTGTCCCATCTGCATGGAGTTGATACGGAAATAGGATTGAAGTGGTTTTTCCAACCTCACACCCTTCGGTACATAAATAAAGGATCCACCAGACCATACTGCTGTATTTAAAGCTGCATATTTATTGTCTGTATAAGGAACAAGTTTACCAAAATATTCCTTTAATAAATCTGGACATGCCTTTAATGCAGAATCCGTATCCAAGAAGATAACACCCTTCTCTTCCACTTCCTCTAACATATTGTGATATACAACTTCACTCTCATATTGTGTAGATACACCGGCCAAGAATTTTTGTTCCGCTTCCGGAATTCCTAGCTTATCAAACGTATTACGAATCGTATCTGGAACTTCATCCCATGACTTTTCCTGCTTATCACTTGGTTTGATGTAGTATGTATAGTCATCAAAGTTGATTTCACTTAAATCTGGACCCCAATTTGGATTTTGTTGCTTTTCAAAAGAATGGTATGCATCAAGTCTTAGCTGCAACATCCATTCAGGCTCATTTTTGATTTTAGAGATCGTACGAACTGTTTCTTCATTCAATCCCTTTTGGGTTTTATAAACACTGACATCTTCATCATGAAAACCATATTCATATTCACTAGAAAGTGTGATATCTTTTTCGTTACTCATCTTTTCCATCCTCACTTTCCTTAATCATTTCACGCATAGCCTTCCATCCAATTGTGGCACAATTGATACGATTGGCTTGTTTTCCAACATTTTGAAACGCTATGGCCTCATCTAAAGCATCTTCATCATATTCTTTTTGATCAATCATTTTGAAATAATTGTCCATGATTTCTTTTGCTTCTTCTGTTGTCTTTCCTATTAATAGTTCAGACATAATTGAAGTCGAAGCTGTTGAAATTGTACAGGCAACCCCATCAAAACGAATATCATCAATTTTTCCATCTGAAATTTTTGTCTGCACCGTAATATCATCAATACAAGAATCACTCGCCATATGACGTGACATGTAACCATTGTCTTTTGTCAATTCTTTATTACGAGGATAGTCATAATGATCCATAATAATCTGGCGCATCAACATTGGATCAATATTTGACATAATTAAGCTTCCTTCCTAAAAGAAAATGCTGACACAGTTTTCCACTGTCGCATTCTTCAAAGCATCAATCAATTGATCGACTTCTTCTTTTGTGTTGTACAAATAGAAACTTGCACGACAAGTACCCGGAGTCTTCAACACTTCCGGAAGTAATTTAGCACAATGCTGTCCTGAACGAACGGCAATGCCAAATGTATTTAAATAGCTAGCGACATCTTGTGCAAAAATCATTTGATCTTTATCCTTCACATTAAATGTCACAATTCCACTCTTCGCATTTTCGTTATATACAACAATATTCCCTAAAGCTTCTGCTTTTTTTAAGAAATATTCCTTTAATTCTACTTCATGCGCATGAATATTCTCTTTTCCAATCGCATCCAAATAATCCATGGCAGCTGCCATACCAATTACACCTTCAATTGGTTGTGTTCCAGATTCAAACTTTAATGGCGTTTCCCTTAAAGTTAATGAACAAGACTTGTCAAAGCGCGCATTACTTTCACCACCATAGAAAATTGGTTCTAGTTGATCCAACCATTTTTTCTTGCCATATAAAGCACCTACGCCTGTAGGACCACACATCTTGTGAGCACTAAACGCATAGAAATCACAATCTAAATCCTGCACATCAATATTTAAATGAGGAGTACTCTGCGCTCCATCAATCACTAACAAAATGCCTCGTTCATGACAGATCTTGGCGATTTCCTTAACGGGAGCCACAAAACCCAAAACATTAGAAACCATCGCCATCGCAACAACTTTAACTTGATCAGTTAAGACACGTTTAAAGTTTTCAACTGTAATCTTACCCTCTTCATCCAAAGGAATGTAATCGATTTTAGTCCCTTTTTTCTTTCCCGCCTGCATCCAAGGCAAGATACTTGAGGCATGTTCACTTTCGTCACTTAAAATGATATCACCTTCATGTAAAAGCTGTTCTGTAACCATCATAGCTACAAGATTCAAGCCTTCACTCGAGCCTGAAGTAAAAACGATTTCTTCTTTGTGTTTCGCATTTAAGAATTTTTGAGTACGAACACGAGCCCCTTCAAAAGCCGCATCGACCTGTGCACTCATTTCATAATCACCACGGTGAGCATTAGCACCAAGGTATGTATAATAATTCACTACGGCATCAATCACGGGTTGAGGCTTTAATGTCGTAGCCCCATTATCTAAATACACTAGAGGTTTATCAGACATCTTACGCGTTAAAATCGGAAAATCTTTACGAATTTTACTGATGTCCATATAATCCAACCTTACTTTCCATTTCTTGACGAAGACTATCTTTCAATTCTTCATCTTCTACTAAATCAATAACTGGCAAGAAATAACCAACACTTAACAATCCAACAGCTTGTTTTGTGCTCAATCCACGAGACTGTAGATAATATAGCTGATCAGCATCTGGCTGTCCAATTGTTAGAGCGTGGCTTGCCTTTACATCATTTTCATCAATTAATAACAGTGGAATAACTTTTGTCTTATGTCCCTGACCCAAAGTTAATACACGCGTTGCCTGATGAGACTGAGCATCGAAACATCCTTTTTTGATATTTCCATTGGCAACCATTTGATATTGTCCATGATCAAATAAAACGGCAAAGTTTTTCATTTGACCATTTGTATGAGGCGCATTATGTCTTACTTCCATATCGCATACTTTTTCGATGTGTTCCTGACATAATTGACCACTTAAAATTTCATATTCAGCACCCTGCTCTTTTAGATCCACATAGTGATTCCATTTCAATGGGCTTTTTTCTAGATCCAAGACACCCATTTGGCAGTTGGCATCTTGTTTAAGTACCATATTAATGTTTAATTCGCACGCACTTTCAGCATGGTTTAAAATAAAGAATTTTGAAAAAGAATTTTCTAAACACTCCACATTCAAATCAAATTTTGTACAATCTTTACTCAATTCAATTAAATATGATTTTTGATCATGACGATCAATTTGAATGTTTGAAGTTTCGCTATTGTGTACTTCCTTGCGATTAAGCATATTTTTTAGCTCCACAAGAACCTAAAGAAATAGGTTGTTTATCTTCTTCTTTATTTGCGGTTACGTGGTACTCTTTTTCAATCCATTCATATCCATCCTGGTCAACTTTTTCAACTAAACTTGCATCACCAGATACAACAATTTGTCCATCCATTAATACGTGAGCATGTGTTGGCTGTAAATATTCATAGAAACGTGCATAGTGAGATACGATCAATAAACCAAGATCTGTTTGTTGCTGACATTGGTTGATGGCATCAGAAACAATACGCAATGCATCGACATCAAGTCCAGAGTCAATTTCATCCAACATCGCAATTGCCGGTTTTAACATCATCATTTGAACGATTTCATTACGTTTCTTTTCACCACCACTAAAACCATCATTTAAGAAACGATGAGCCAAGTCTGGTTTCATTTCTAATTGTTCAATAGCTTTATCCATTTCTTTGATAAATTTAAATAATGAGATTGGTTTTTCTAAACGCGCATTGATTGCACTTCTTAAAAAGTCAGAGTTTGTAACACCAGAAACAACACTAGGATATTGCATACCCAAGAAAAGTCCTGCCTTACTTCTTTCATCGACTGACATTTGTAGTACATCCTTTCCATCTAATGTAATCGAACCAGATGTAACTGTATATTTTGGATTACCCATAATGGCTGCAAGCAATGTAGACTTACCATTTCCATTAGGTCCCATTAGAGCATGACGCTCACCTGATTTTACAGTTAAGCTCAACCCTTTTAAAATTTCTTTATTCTCCACGGATACATGAAGATCCTTAATGACCAAATCTGCCATACCTTCTACCTCTTTTCACTGCAATATAATACCAAATAATTATTAAAATCTCAATTAATACATCTCGAGCCTTCATTGCAATTTAAAAAGATATCTCGTATAATTGAAAAGACATTCTCAAGGAGGTTAATTATGACTGATATTTTACGAAATAACTGGTTTGTTGTACTTATTGCCATCATCATTATTGGTTTTATTGGCTACTTCATCTACGACACCAATAAAGATAATGTTTCCGCAAAAACAACCAACAATGAACAAGTTATTGCTTCTATTAATAAGGATGACATTCCCGCTGATGATTTATATGATGAATCCACACCTTATGATGGCTCTACTATCTACAATATGTATAAAAATGCCGTTATCGATCAATCTATCAAAACTACAAAAGATTTAAAGAAACAGGCAAGCACATTAGAGTCTAATATTAAATCTAACGCATCTAGTCAAAGTGATGACTATGAATCTACACTAACAACAGAGCTTGCCAAATATGGTTATGCATCCTATGAAGAACTTAATGATTATTGCTTAACAAGTGTAAAAGAAAAAGAAATGAATAAAAAATATATCACTAAACATTTTGATGAAGTGAAAAAAGCTTGGGAAGATAAAAGCCCAAGAACCGTATCCATTATTAAAATGGATGTTAGTGATGCCGATAATCTAACAGAAACAGAAACTAAAAAGAAAAGTAATATTGATAAGGCTTTAGAAAAAGAAAGCTTTGCGGATGTCGCTAAAGCCTTCTCTGAAGATTCAAATACCGCTAATAAAAATGGATTTGCAGGATATGTAGATTCAAACTCAACAAGTTCAGGCTCAAATTCAACATCAACTGTTCCTGCTGATGTAGTGACAGCTGCAATCGGCCTTAAAAAAGGTGAAACAAGTGACTGGATCACAGTTACAAGTTCAAGTGGAACAAGCTTATATAAGGTATATGTAAAAGAAACAAATTCAAAAAAGATTTTTAACGCAAAAAGTGACACCGTTTCAAACCAAGCATTGTATGCCATCTTAAACAGCGATTCTTCTCTTTCATACAAGATTTTAGATTCGTATGCAAAAAAATTAGATATTAAATTCAACGATAAAGACACAAAGAAAAAATTCGACAGCTATGTAAAAACAACTTATGGAGGTGATCGATAATGAAAAAGACACCTATATTATTCGTATGTGCTGCCATGATGTTGACAGGATGCTCTGGAGCAACCGCAACTATTAAGGATAAAGATGAAACAATTATGACTATTGGTGACACAAAATACACTAAGGGTGATGAATATGATTTGTTAAAAATATCTACTGGTACAGATCTTACAATGGAACTTGTAAAACAGGCTATCTACAAACAAGAAGTCAAAGTTACAAAGGAAATGAAGGAAAAAGCACAAGAACAAGTTAACAACTACAAAGAAAACATGGAAAACTTTGATGAACAAATTCAATCATTGGGATATAAAAACAGCACACAATATATGAATAAAGTTCTAATCCCAAGTTTACAAGCAAGTGAATTAACCGAAAAATACTTCACAGACGCAAAGAAAGACATCCAAAAAACATATAAACCAAGTAAAGCTCGTATCATTCAATGTGAGAATAAGGCAACTGCTAAAAAAGCTTTGAAGGCATTAAAGAACGGAACAGATCCAGAAGAAGTAGCTCAACAATACATGGTTGATTCTGCAAAATATTCTGGAAAAGAAACATTGGTAACGACAAAGACAACGGATTTATCAACTCGTTTGATCAATACATTGTCAAAGACAAAAAAAGCCGGAGTCATTGACGAAGTCTTCACAAACGAAAGCAGTGGAACAACATATGCATATGTTGCCGTATTAGTATCTAATACATATAAAGACATTAAAGATGATGTATATACAACATTGAGCAGTGATGATGACGTCACAAAAGCTTGTCTTGTTTATTATTTAAAGAAATATAATTTTGAAGTACACGATCAAGATGTATTCAATAATTTAAAGGCAAACAATCCTGAATATCTAGTTTCTAGACCAGATTTATCTGAATCAGACGACTAAATAAAAGGCCATTAGACAATAGTCTAGTGGCCCATTTTTTTCATCATTTCATCCAGTTCAAATCGAAAATTAAATTCTTCTATATCCTGTAACCCTATGTAAAATAAACAATCTATATCCTCATGATCAAATACGTAACAATGCTCCTTATCCATATAGCCTTCTGGCCATAAACATCCCGCATAATCATAGAGTTTTTTTGTCTTCATATTTTGTTGAAGACGCCCCATGATCATTAACTTCTTTGTCCCCTCTTTTAAAGTGACAACACTGCCAATCGGTAATAAATCTTTCATGCCGACTCCTTTCTAATAACTTACGTTGATTTTAAAGCCCAGTCCCGCAATAAAGCCAAGTTTTGAGCCGATTTCCCACTCTCTGCTAGAAAAATGATAAGAGAAATTAGCCTCTGCACTACCTACACTTCCTTGTGCTGTTAAAGTGACTTTCGCCCCAAGAATGTTCAATACACAACGTGTTTCGCCTCGTAAGGCTGCAACACCAACTCCAGCTTCAAACGACTGTTCTTTCCTAGAAAAAGCAGCTTTACAAGTCGCATACGCAACACCAACTTGCCCTGTTGCTCGAGCGCTCGCATAGACTTTTGAATTTCCAATACGCGCATTTACTGTAGAAGATAATAACGCTAGACTTGACTCGGCATTTAATACTATACGCGGATCAAATTTCTTGTTCTTCCATATTCTTGCACTGATACTCGATTTGATTTCTCCATCAAGAAGTGTGGCATTGGCCCCTACATGGAAATAAGGCTTTGTGTAATTTTTATTCCATTCTTTAAATGACTTTGTATAGCGAACTGAACCATATGAATAGCGACTCTCTTTTGTCAATTGTGAAACTAAATTCAAGTTTGTATACTTGATCAAATTCACCTTTCCAGGTTTCCAAGCACTTTGTTTTTGCTCGCAAGACTCAATTAAAGATGCGCTCTTCAATAAATAATTCGCAATATCCATTATTTCTTTTGCGATGCGATAATGCCTTTCATTAATTGTCGGATCTTTTGACGATAGAGGCCTAGAAGCGAGCGCCTTATATTCATGACTTAAATTTTGACAAGCTATACTATCGCCGTTCACGATTCATAATCCCCTGCATCTGAATTTGAATCAAATATTGAATTCGACTGACCTTTTGATTCACATAGACAAACTCTTCATTCGATACAATATTTTTTGTCTGATTTAACAACGCATTTAAATCACTAGACAAGGCATTGTAGAAATTTATCTCATTCATAACGCATCAAAGATTGTTCGTTTTCCTGATATAGATTTGCGGTTTGATGTAAATACGTAGAAAAGCGTGCTAACGTATCTAAATACGACATCATTGCTGGATTCAAAGTTTGAAATTGTTCCATAAAGTATTTCGAAGCTGGAGATTGCCAAATTGATTCCACATAATACATTCTGGATTCAATTTCGTTAAATACAGTTCGAATCTCATTGGCATACGCATCCACCTGCTTAGAATATGCCATTACATCTTCACTTGATATTTGAATTTGTGCCATACTTTTCTCCTTCTACAACAACAATCTAGCTTGTGCAACACGATCTTGTTGAAGCTGTTCGTAAACCGAAGCTGTCTGCTTCAATACATTGCTGTATTCTAGAATTACTTGATACATTTCTTTTAATGAAGGTCTAAATTCTTCTAGCTGATTTTGAAAAGCTAAATGATCCACCCCCTGCCAGATACTTTGCATCTGCTCCACTTTTTTATAAAGATTCTGAATTAGATCATTATAGCTATCCGCTTTGTTTTTCACATAGACACTTGCCTGATATACTTCGGAATAATCCACTGATATTTTCATTTTTACCTCCCGTAGATTAAGATATCGCCATAAGCGATTTGATTTTCTTGAAACGTTTTATTTAAATCTAAAAAATAATTTCCTGTCACATTAAACACATACTGTATTTCATAACCTAAAAACTCATTCAAAAACATTTTTACAACATACAATTGAGATACATATACCATTCTTAGATCAAGTGACAAATATATACCAACCTCATTCACAAATACCAACCCCTTCATTTTGATCTTTAAAAAAGACACAATCAAAATGTTCATATGGAAGCTTTCGCTTTAACATATATCCATATTCTTTTAAACCATAACCAACCCATACAATTTGAGCATTGTATAGTTTCTTTTGAAATGCATCCTCATTCAATAAACTCACATCTACACACACGACATATACATCACTCTCTTGATTCCAATCACTCGTAATTTTTAAATGTGCTAAACTCTCACATATACAATTTACTACATGCACATAATCCGTATGCATATATAAAATGAATAACTTTTTTGTTTCATCCATAAAAACCGGTCGATCGCCTTTACATTCAAAACCAATACAATTTTTATCCTTATTAAATATCATCGATTTTGTAGCTCTTGTTTTAAGATCTGTTTCTTTTATCTTTCGATATAAAATTTCAACATATGCATTGTGATACAGCGTCATATTTAGATACGAAGGCAGATGGTAGGTGTCAAAGAATATCCGTTTATCATCTAAACTCTCTATATCAAATACATACTTATTTAAGATCCATTTCAAATTTGTGGTTTCATTATTCGTAACCACAAACGAAATTACATGTTCATCCAATTCAGAAAGATCCAAATTCTCATCTTCGAAAATGATACAAACACCTTCATGAATCTTTGAAAAATAGCGAGATTGAAAGAAACTAAAATCTACATAGGAATCCAACATATTTGTTCCATAGACATAGATCGTTTCATTTTCAAAATATTTGATCAAACGATATACAATATCTAGACTTTTTGTATAAAACAACTGTATTGACATAAATTCAATTTCACATTGTCTTTGTTCAAAAGGAAGATCTAACACACCAAATACATGTTCAGGAATATCTTTAGGCAACAACACCCATTCTCTTACTTCCTTTAAATCATGAATTTGATCCTTTAATACATCCATGACACGCTTACCCGCATGATGTTTTGAATGCAGTACTTCTTTTTTCTCATTGATTTCACGCCAACATATTTCATCTATTGAACTTTGTAAATAAAAACTTCGACAAGATTGATTCTTTTGTTGGTGCTGAAGAATCATATCTCCTGGATTTTTTAAATGATACGCCATTTCATTTTGAAGCATTTCTCGACTATCTTGTACGCTACTCACATGAAAACAAGCTCGCCAAGTTGTATTTGACCAAACTTGATCATCAATGATGCCAGAAGGTTTTTGTGTGCTTAAAACCAAATGGATGCCTAGTGATCTTCCAATTCGAGCAATTTCCTGCAGTTGTGACATAAATTGTGGAAATCGCATTTTTAGTTGGGCAAATTCATCCACAAAAATCCATAAATGTGACATTGTATGAATCTTATTGTAGGAATGAATATCCGATACTTTTTCTTTTAAGAACAAGCGCTGTCTTTTCTCCAATTCATAATTCATGCTCTGAAAAAAACGTTCCATAGATTGTGCATCTAAATTGGTCACAATTCCTGCACAATGCGCAAATTCATAAAAGGGTTGTCCAAAGGCACCGCCCTTAAAGTCAATCAATATATATTGAAATTGTTGAGGCGTATTATGCCATATCAGCATCATCAAAAGAAAACTAATAAATTCACTCTTGCCAAAACCTGTCATTCCTGCAACTAAGCCATGAGGCCCATACTCTTGAAAATCCATAACAACAATTTGTTGGGACTCATCAATACCTACTGGAACTTTCATTACATACTCAGATTTTCGAACAGGACCTATTTTGATTAGTTGATCATAGAAATTTGAATCTTCATTCCGCAATACAAATCGTTTTCGATCCAAGCCTAATTCTGTTATCGCAATTGTTTCAATTTGGTAGTCATAATGGAAAGATGGTTTTTGTTTTCCCACATAAATCAAACAATAATACGACTTAGGAAGATATTTTCCTTCTATATCAACGACTATTGTATCGGCATCGATTTTTTCACAAATAGCACAATAGGGATTTAAAAGAATTTGTTTCATTCCATCAAACTCCTGAAGCCATACCCATTTACGTTTTTGTTTGGAATACCACAAATAATTTTCAAATAAAATAACACTTGACTTCACATCTCCTTGAATCCAACAAGCTTCGCCTTGTCTTAAAAATATAGGAAATTGTACAAATTGATTTAAGTTTGAGATTAACTGTTCTCTTTTTTGCATCAACTCATCAAGTGCATATTCATACGAAACTTCACGATAACTTATTTTGCACCATGCATTGTATGCACACCCTACATAAATCACATCTCTGTTTTCGTGTTGGTATGTATCGATATATTTAGTAATATATTCATCCATCTGTTTTTTAAATGTACCTTTAGATATAACACCCTTTTCATACATCTTCTCTATGTAAGCATTATACATATCGATACTTTTTTTGCTCTCTTTTACACTTAATTTGTATTGATAATTCCGGTTGTAAAGGCCATACACCATAAAAGTAAATGCCATTGTCAAAGAGCTGATCATACTTGTGAAGAGTGATTCTATTCTTTGTTTTTGAAGATATCCAATCAAAATGGAGGAGACAAAACCAGAACTTGCGATCATACAACTCGGTCCTATCGCACTAAATAGACTTTGTTTTTGAACTGTACGCATAATTTGTGGCATCTGAATATCAAATTTTTGAACCTTTGGCATTTCAATATTTAAACAGTACGGATAATATGTTGCATTTTTACGATCTAGCTCTACATTACTATAAGGATTGTTGACCATATCCAAAAGTACATAATCTTTAAAATAAATCATGCGAATGTTCGCAAACACAATCTCATCCTGCATACAAAGGCTGCATCTTTTAACTCGTTTCGAATTGACATACGTACCGTTTAAACTATCAAAATCCTGTAATACACCTTCTTCAATTTGAAAATGATACCTGGACACTCCATTCGTACATAATTGAATATCACATGCTTCACTTCTTCCAACCTTTATCTTTTTAGAAATTGGAAAATGGCACATTGTACTTTCTATTTCTTCTAAATAAAATAAAACTTCATCTAGAATACACGATTCGCCATATCTCAATATTTTTTTAGATTGGTTCCATACAATACACACACCATTCCTTCTTTTTTCAAAGAAGTACTTTGAAAATGACTTTGTGCAGTTCAAGTCAAAGTAGTGGCAGGATTTGTCTGTGTATAGCCATAGTTTGATCATAATTTAAAGATTTGTTTGAGCCACATTCTTATTTTCTGTATAGAGGTGATTCTCACAGCTGACCTTTTGATTTCTTCTTTTTTTAATACTTTGCGATGCTTTGTCTTTACCTCAATTGAGGTCTTTTTCTTTTTTAATGAAATCTCGACAAAATCATGTCCCATCACATCTTTTTCAATCTGTACACGCTTACCATTGACTAAAACATACTCGATCTTATCTTCAGACCATATTTGTACCTTATTCTTTTTTAAGACCACTTCATTATCGTCATTTACAACCCAGACACGTTCAAATTCAACCACTTCATCTTTTTCTAGAACTTGTTCACTTTTTGAAACCATTTCAATCTCTTTATCGGGACTAAATACAAATTCATATTCTTTCTTTTCTAGGTTCATCAGCACATCATTTGTATATGTCACAATTTTTAATACATCATCTTTGACCATACGATTAAAGACTTTCTCAAAATCCATATCCATGAAAGTATCATTTAAATAGTATTCCACCCGCATATACGCATTTGAAGCATCATACTTGTATTCTAGGCTGGGGCGTTTCTTTATATTCATGCGATCCACAACCCTTTCATTATTCATAAACAACTGACTTGAAGGGGCTTTTTTATCGATTTGAACATAAATTTGATCACTTACCTCATGTCCATATATATCTTTGGCATACGCACTCACACAATAGATGACATCCTGATTATGTATGGCCGGTAAATGAATCGTTTCATTGAGCGCATAGCGCGTTTTAATACCATTGAGATCCACATCTATATATCCTATTTCTAATTTAGATACATTACGGATTGCTTTCACAATGACATCCTCATTAGATAGCTTACTTGAAGGAGTTAATGTGATTATTGGCAAAATATTGGAATATTCAATAGAGCCTTCGATACTTTTTTTAAATTGTGGATACTCTTTATGTTCTAACTCAAATGTATACTTTCCATTTTTTGAATGATCAATCAACACTTGATTTTTGTCTTCTAAATCAAGTGAATAGTAATATATACCATCACAATACACATGCAGATTAAAAGCCTGTTTACATACAGATTCAAATTGCATGTTAGAATGATTTTCTTTTGTGTACACGACAGAATTTAATAAACATTCAGGATATTTAATAGGTAAAATTTTAATTTCTCTTTCCAACTTATTTTGTGCAATATCTGTACAGATTATTCGTAAAGATTGATTTTTGGATGTAACATCCACATCAAATTCAAGTTCTTCACAATCCATTTGTTCATCATCTAAATAAACCTCAATACTTTTCAAATTTTGTTCGAATATCTTTACATGAACGGTTTCTTTATCTTCTAAAGGAAGTACATCCAGAATCTTTTGATTATTTGTATTAAATACAATATCTGGCATTGTCGTATCTAATAGAATTGTCTTTTCACCTTCCTGTAACGCATAGCCATCTACATCTTTTAAAATATATACAAGCTGTGTGATTCCTTCTTTTTGAATATCGATAAAAGTATGTTCGTTGTTTAAATCAATTTCTTTGCCATCATAAATAACTAAACTGGAATCTCGAACCACTTTTTCATCAAAGAACAACTCAATATTCCCTGTCGCAGAGGCCACACCATTTATAAAGTTTTCTGTTTCCTGCCAATATATAAAATCTGTATATTCAACATCTTGTAGAGAAATCATAAACTCCTCCAAAATTCATAAAGATCTTTCCATCTTTCACTTTTTAAATTGTCAATAAAAACCACTGGAATTTCCATATTTTCACTCTCCTTATTTCGTAATAAAAGTACATATTCCAAGTAATTACATCCTAGATTTTCAAATTCGGCTTGATACGTTTTTAATGTCTCTGGACTTATACTTTCAATCCAGTCTTTAATCGGTTGAATCGAAATTTTGATTTCTTTATGTAGACCAAACTGAAGACATTGATTTAACACGTTCAATTTATCTTTTAGAAGCAAGTTATTTGAATTAACCAGCTTAACACACGTATCAATATGTGCGGCATCCGGATTTAAATACACCAGCACAAGTGCTTGAAGCTCTGGCCATTTATTTAAAGAAACACGATCATATACATATCGAATCAAAGTAGCATCTTTTGTTGCTATTGCCTCCTCCATTAAAAATAAAGATGCTTGTTCATTGACATATACTTCATCCAAGATCCATCCATTAGAGATCCACGTATATAAACGATCTTGTTTATCAGACTCTTTATACGCTTTTTCAAATAAGGCAATTTGATGATGGGTGTAGTACGCATCAAAGACACTTTTTGGACTTGTACTGAAGACAGACAGAATACATATAGAAAGTACAAGCAAGATTCGAATGATGATATGTATAAAAATCAAGTTCTTAAATGTAGATAATCGAGATATTCTTCGCTCTTGTTTTTGATGACACAAAAGAACTATGGGCATCATACTTATGCCGAAAAGTTCTTGAATCAAAGAACCAAGTGCATAGATATCACAACGAATATCCTTTTCACTCAATGTTAATAATTCAGGTGCACAATTGGATTTTGAAGCCATCACTGCCACATGTGAGTGATTTTCAATACATGCGTTAAAATCAATTAAATAAAAATGGTTCTGATAATAAATAATATTTTCAAGTTTTAAATCAATATAGAGATAGCCAATCTGATGCAGGTCTTGCAAGACTTTTAAAACATCAATTAGCAAACGATACTTTTTGAATAAACAACGATGGTTTTGAAAGTATTGTCTTGCGTTGATTCCTGGAATATACGTTTCGACAAAACATTGTGCAAAGTCTTCTTCAAAACAAGTGATCAAACTAGGGACATGGATCGAATTTAAGTTAGAGAGCACATTGATCTCTGTTTTAAATTGATGTTTATATCGTTCTGTTTCATAATCTGGACAGATTTTTAAAATATAAACACATGTACTAAATTCATCCATAACACGATAAACATTGGTATTATAGGTATGTACGACCTTATATCTATTGTTCTTTAAATTCACACACGACATCACCAAATCTTATCGTCATTCCATCTTTTAATCGCATCTTGCGTTTCACTTCTTTTTCGTTCAGATACGTCTTATTCGTACTCTTTAGATCTTGTATATAGTACCGATCATTTTCACATACGATCTTGGCATGTTTTAAAGATATACTCGCATCCTGTATACGGACATCACATACCATCGCTCTTCCTACTAGATTGATTTCATTGCACAATGCATATTTTTCCTGATCGCATAATAGGTAGGCATAAAAATCTACTTTTACTTGTAAAAGCTGTGTTTTTTCTTCCAAAACAGATTCAACAGGCTTCTCTTTATGGAAAGCTTGTATGGGTTCTTTGACTTTAAATGTCTGCATTCTCTTGTTTTTAAAGAAAAATAACTTTTTCGGATAATATAAATTTCGTATATTATCCAGACCTAAGACAAGATTGGGTAAACTAAACTCAGCACTCTTTAAAAACTTCAATAAAAATCCAGGAATTTCAAAAGCGGTTGTAGTCTGCATCGTTTTTGCGATATACTCCACCCATTTTTCTGACATATCCTTTTGAAACATCCAGTTCGATATTTGAATGGGCACCACGACAAACGCAAAGCGATCTCCAAAACTAGAGACAAATACGTAGTCTGGATCAAATAGAACTGGTTTATTGCGATTGGATGCGATGGCTTGTTCAAATAACTGATGCAAGAATATATAGCCTTCTTCTTTTTCAAACACATACTGACTTAAAAAATCATGTAAAGGAATATAGCCTTCTATCGCATACACCATCGATGCCGTTTTTTCGTTTGTCAACATACAAGGCAGACAAAAATCATCGTTCGATAATCGATCAAAAATGGATAGGTCGAGTAATTCTGGATTTTTCAAATGAACATACAAGTGATTGTCATCCATGTGATCTTGTTCAATCCATTCGGACATCTCATCACCTCCATACTCTTAAACGTTTTTTTTAATACTTTTTCCAGAAAACTTTCATTATTTTTTTGATTTTTTGAGTTTTTTTGTCTAAAATGAAACAATGATGAAATTTATAACATATATTCACGTTTATTTAATTCAAACCATCCTGAATTTCCTTCCATTTTGCTGGATTGACATCTTCTATGACAATCAGACGTATATAGGAAATCAACTACATCACCCCATATATTTATTTCTATGGGCGTTTAGTTCGGCAATTGGATTTTATTATTATTCAAAAAAAATATGGGAAAAATATAACGTAAATTACAATAAAAAAAATCATGTCTTAATCTGTTTAGGCATGATTCTTTCATGTAGTATTCCCTATAACGATATAACACTTTTAAAAGACCTTCACGTATGGCTTTCCATTCTTTTTGTAGCCTGTTTTATCCTTGAATGGTTTCTTTATATTCCGGTTCACTTAAATAAAAACTCAATCCTGTTTTTTATCAACATTGGATTGAGTTTTGTGTTCACATTTATGTTTGGCCACATTACTGGCTTTTGCGAAATCTATTTTTCATTTACTACGAATATTCTACTTCATCACTGGATGTTTCAGGATTGATCTTTTCAATCTTATCTAAGTAGTTTTTCGCTTTTTTCACAAAATACATACGATTTCCAAGCTCAAGTACTTTTTCAAAATATAAGCGAGCCAATTTATAATCTTCTTCTACAAAGGAGATCAAAGCAATGTAGTAACATGAATCTACTTGCTGGAAAGGAAAATTCGCTCTTTGTAGACCTTGTAAATAATATTTCTTACAAGTATTCAAATCCCCATCCATAAGATGGATCTTATTTTCAATGGCCGCCATTTCTTCACTTTGAATCATGACACCAGCACGTCCATAATGAAGACGAATATTTTGCGCCTCTTCTTTACAACGAGATAAAGCCTCTTCATCCTTCAACATATAATAAATATACGACATCAATGACCAATATTGTAAAGAACTCGCAGCATCCTTACGCGGATAACTAATCAATACATCTTGAGCAAGTTCAGCATCATTTAAATAAATCAAGCATTGTGCAAGCAATGTATGCTGGCTCAAGCGCGTATGTCCCTTTGAATTTGTGCAATAGTAAATAATGGCACTCGCACAAGCCTCAGGATTACAATCTTCATATAATAATTTTGTGATTGGTAAAAGGGATACGGCACGATAACGTAACACTAAATTAAACGCAAATAAGTAGAACATCAATAATACAGCTAGAAGCATCATATTATTTACGGCAATTAAAATTGCAAATAAGGCAACAATGCCTAACGCATAAATACCTGTTAATTTACGAACATTTTTACGACAAGTCTTTGCGAGATCCTTATAAGACTCATCCAATTCATGATGAATCTTATATATACGAACCAATTCATCATCGCTTGTAAAATTAAATTCGCGACGTTCTTTCGAAATGCTTTTGCGCAAACTTAACATTCCATAAATACATACAACAAATGCAGGCACAACCAAAATGGCACCAATATAGATCATGTATTCAGGTAAAAAGAAAATCAAACACATAACGATCCATGGGCTGATGTTGAATCGCGCTGTTACATATTGTCCAATATAAATGATATTGATGATTCCTGAAATCAATAAGGCATCACCTACATATAAGATCCACATATTATTTTGCAGATACGTTAAAACCTGTTTCAGTGATTCTGTATCTACACCTGGTACAGAACTTAATGAACTCGACAACATATCCGAACTCATATCGATACCACTCGCAAATACAACCGCACATAAGCAAAGTCCAACTAAAAAAGCTACAACTAAAGCTATTAAATGGGATTTACAACGATATTTCCACATACAACCACCTATTTCTTCTCTATAATTCTTGCAGGAATTCCTACTGCAGTTGCCCCTTCAGGAACATCTTCTAAGACGACCGCATTTGCCCCTACACGACATCCCTTTTTCAAAGTGATATTTCCTAAACATTTTGCTCCACAGCCAATATATACACCATCCTCTAAAGTTGGATGTCTTTTGACATGTTGCTTTCCTGTACCACCAAGTGTGACACCATGATAAAGCTGACAATCATCCCCGATAATTGCCGTTTCACCAATCACAACTCCTATACCATGATCAATCATCAAACCACGACCAATCACAGCACCAGGGTGAATTTCAATTCCTGTCCAATGCCTTGCTCGATTACTTACCCAACGCGCAATAAATGTATGATTACGCACCCAAAACCAATGGGCAATACGATGTAAACCAATTGCCTTAATATGTGGATACAACCAAAACACTTCCCATTTTGAATGTGCTGCCGGGTCTAACTGCATTGTTCTTTCTATGTTATATAATCCATCACGGATAAAAGATTTCTTGTTTCTTTCTGACATGATAAAATTTTAGTTTATTTATGTCTAAATTTCAAGTTTAGTGTTTATTTCACATAAACTTCACATAGTGAATCATCTAAAACCTTACCAATCGAATCATGAATAACAAGATCCGCCTTTGAATCCATATTTGTACTGTCTTTATTGATCAAAACCAAATGTTTGCCATGAAAATAGTTAATTAAACCAGCCGCAGGATATACGACAAGACTTGTACCACCTACAATTAAAAGATCTGCCTGCTCAATCGCATGAATAGCCGAATACAATGTATATTCATCTAAGCCTTCTTCATACAAAACAACATCTGGCTTAATGATGGCACCACACTTGCTACATCTAGGAATACCTTCATTATCTCTTAGTTTCATCATATCCTCTAGAGAATATTTTGTTTGACAATGCGTACAAGTATTTCTTAAAACACTTCCATGCAATTCATAGACCTTTTTAGAACCTGCCATCTGATGTAAGCCATCAATATTCTGTGTCACAATCCCTTTTAGCTTTCCCATTTTTTCAAGCTTTGAAAGAGCATGATGCGCCTTATTAGGTTGGGCATCTGGATAAATCATCTGATTAAAATAAAAATCAAAGAATTCTTTAGGATGACTTAAATAAAAACTATGTGACAACATAATCTCAGCCGGATATGGATACTTCTTTTTATATAATCCATTATCACTACGAAAATCTGGAATGTTACTTTCTGTAGACACACCAGCACCACCAAAAAATACTATATTATGACTTTCTTGAATCCAATCTTTTAAAGACATAACATTGTCGAGTAGACTTTGTCTCGACCTTCACCCCTTTCATCAATATAAAATAATTTCGCGATGAGAGGTTCAAGTCTCAAAAGCCCCTCACAGAACCGCACGTGCCCTATTAAGGCATACGGCTCTTCAACAAATTATTCACCTAATAAGCACTATTTAAATATATCTTAGGACACTCCAGTGGATGTATCTTTAGGATATTTATATATTTATTCCAAGTTAACCAGTTAGTCTGGTCTCTGCGTCTCTTGCTTTTACGCAATTCTACTAGAACATATTTATAGAACTTTAGCAGACCGACATAGTTACCATAAATTCCATAATATCTGTAATGTCCTGTTAATCTCACATTCAACGCTTCAATGGTATCCTTAATGCTTTCGTGCATATGTTCCCATAACCATCTCTTAATGGCTTCTCTTTTCATTTTCAACTTCTTCTTGCTTGTTCTATGCAGTACACAATATTTGCCCCAATGACTTTTCGCATTGTAATGTGTAAATCCAAGAAAATCAAAGGATTCCTTTGTTCCCTTGTATCTGCCAAAGGGTAGTATTCTGCTTTTATCTTCTGCAATTTCAAGACCAAACTTCTTTAGTCTCTCTATTAAAAGCTGATAAAACTTTTGCGCTTCATTCTCGTATTGAAACAGACATACAAAATCATCTGCATAGCGTACCATATACATTTCGCCCCTGAATTCACGTTTCTTTACATAATCGAACCATGTATCAAGTACATAATGTAGATACACATTTGCCAGTACTGGTGATATTAATCCTCCCTGTACTTTTCCTGAATCTGTAGCCAGTCGTTTTACCATCTTCCATAACTCCACCAATCAGAAATCGTTTGATGTATCTGATAAAATTCTTGTCTGCTATGTCATGCTCTAAAAAATTTATCATCCAATCATGGTCGATGTTGTCGAAGAATCCTTTAATATCTGCGTCTAAGATGTAATTAACCTTATTAGCCATGATATGTTTGTTCACTCTCTGTATTGCATCGTGACAACTCCTGTTTGGACGAAACCCAAAAGAGAAATCTTTGAATTTGGGTTCATAGATTGCCTCTAGAATCTCCTTGAAGACTCCTTGCACAACTTTATCCTCAAATGATGGAATGCCTAGTCCGCGCATTTTCCCATTTCCTTTCGGTATAAAGGCTCTGCGCACTGGATAAGGCCTATAAGAAAATTTCTTCATTCTGATTAACAGATTTTCAATATTTTCGTCTATGTTTTCTCCATATTGCTCCTTGGTTACCCCGTCAACTCCAACCGCTTTTCCTTTCGGTTGCTTTTTGTAGGATTCCTTGAGTGTGTCATTGTTTACATATTTCATTAACGACTGTACTCTGTCATATCTTGCTACGAGATTGGCTATTTCTGCTTTCTCTTTTTCCATAGATTACTTGCCTCCTGTGCTTTCTATGTTTTGATTGCAAAAGCAACTTATTGTCCGTCCCTTCCCTCTAGCGTCATTACTGCTTTCCATGGTACTATAGACGAATCCGACTCCTCAATGGTCTTCGTTCATACTCATCATTGCATTGACCGATACTCCCTACTGTCTCATGTACAGAACCATCCAGGCCTCCCAGGTATTTCAAATATAACAATATCAGATATGCCGTGCTCTAGGGCTCCGGTGTGTTTTCATAGTCTCGCTTTAGCGACTAATCCTTGTTGGTGACCCAAGAAAGTAGTAGACCACCCCACACAATCGATAATTCTAACGGAGCTCAATCACTTCACGCTTACGCATTACGGCGTTCCTGTTTCCTGTCCTACGCTTAAACACCGTTGTTAGCCTTTGGTGCTCCAAGGACTTGGTACTGGCAACTTGCTAGGTTTTACCAGACTGGATTCCCACCAGTTATATATTTGGCACCGAACTGGCGCACACTTCCTGAAACTATTATACCTCTAAATAAGAAAAGAAAGGAAGATAATTCACTATCTTCCTTGAATATCAAATGTATACTCGCCATTTTGACAATCTACATGGATTACATCCCCTTGCATAGCGCCAGTCTTAATCATTTCCTTGGCAATCTGTGTCTCAAGATTTCTTTGGATATAACGCTTCATAGGACGAGCACCATATACAGGATCTACCCCCATCTTTGCGATCTGATTGTATACAGCATCACTTACATTCAATGTAATGTCACGTTCAGCCAAACGTTTTTGTAGCAAGCCGACAAACTTGTGGGCAATCTTAATAAAGGCCGAATCATCTAATGCGTTGAACACAATAATTTCATCGATACGGTTAATGAATTCTGGTTTAAAGTGACGCTTTACTTCTTCCATATATTTATCATGTACATCACCAGATTCAAAGGCATATTGGCTACCTAAGTTAGATGTTAAGATAATAATTGTATTCTTAAAATCTACCGTAACACCTTTCGAGTCTGTAATACGACCATCATCAAGAATTTGAAGTAACACATTGAATACATCTGGATGCGCCTTTTCGATTTCATCAAACAAGACAATACTATATGGATTACGACGAACAGCTTCCGTTAATTGACCTCCCTCATCGTATCCTACATATCCAGGAGGTGCACCAATTAATCGTGCCACACTGTGTTTTTCCATGTATTCACTCATATCAATACGCACAATATGTCTTTCATCGTCAAATAACTGTTCAGCCAAAGCCTTGGCAACCTCCGTTTTACCAACACCAGTTGGACCTAAGAACATGAACGATCCAATTGGACGATTCTCATCTTGAATCTGTGCTTTAGAACGCAAGATTGCATCTGTTACAAGTTCTAGAGCTTCATTTTGACCAACAACACGTTTTTCAAGTTCTTCCTTCAAATTCAATAATTTATCTCTTTCAGAGGCAACCAAACGAGTCACTTCAACGCCTGTCCATCTAGAAACGATTTTCGCAATCAATTCTTCATTGACCGTTTCTTGAATCAAAGCATCCTCTTTTTGACTTGCCTGCTCTTTTTGAATACGAGCCTCTAATTCTGGAATCGTGCCATATTGAAGTTTAGCAGCATCTTCGTAACGAGCTTCATTACGCGCTTGCTCTAAATCCAAACGAGCTTTCTCCAAACGTTGTTTATCCTCTTTTTCATTAGCCAAGCCATGTTTTTCGTCTTCCCACTTAGAATGCATTTCATCACGCTTTGATTGTAAAGAAGCTAATTCACTTTCAATTTCTTCACGACGCTCAATAGCCCTTTTATCTTCTTCTTTTTGTAGAGAAGTCTTTTCAATTTGAAGTTGTAAAATCTTACGCTGTAATTCATCCAACTCTTGAGGCATACTTTCCATTTCAACCTTTAACGTAGCACAAGCCTCATCCACTAAGTCAATTGCCTTATCTGGTAAGAAACGATCCGTGATATAACGATCGGACATAGTAGCTGCCGCAATTAAAGCTTCATCCAAAATACGTACACCATGATAACTTTCAAAACGATCTTTTAATCCACGCAAAATACTGATTGTATCCTCTACACTTGGCTGAGCAACTTGTACTTTTTGGAAACGACGCTCTAAAGCGGCATCCTTTTCAATATATTTACGATATTCATTGAAAGTTGTTGCACCAATACAATGTAGTTCACCACGCGCTAACATTGGCTTTAATAAGTTAGCCGCATCCATACTACCTTCGGTTTTACCTGCACCAACCAAGTTATGAATTTCATCAATAAACAAGATGATTTGTCCATCCGATTTTTTAACTTCATCCAAAATGGATTTTAAACGCTCCTCAAATTCACCACGATACTTAGCACCGGCAATCAAAGATCCCATATCCAATTCAATCAAGCGTTTCTCTTTTAATGACTCAGGCACATCCCCCTTCATAATACGCCATGCAATCCCTTCAACAACAGCTGTCTTACCAACACCAGGTTCACCAATCAAAACAGGGTTGTTCTTTGTCTTACGAGATAAAATCTGCATAACACGTCGAATTTCATCATCACGTCCAATAATTGGATCAATCTTACCATCACGCACATCCTGAACTAGATCACGACCATATTTCTTTAAAGCTTCTACATTCTCTTCTGAATTTGGCGTATCAAATTTTTTACCATTACGACGCTCTAATTCAGCTTTGTAGCAAGCATCCTTATTCAAGTTAAAAGTTCTTACCAATTCTTTAGAAATATAAGAACGATTAAACAATAGAGCTAAGAATACACTAGCTACTGAAAGATAAGTTTCATCATGTTGACTCGCCCAGTTTTGCGCATCTTCAAACGATTTCTGCACTTCATTGGATAAATTTATATTACTTGTTGAGCTCTTTGCGACACGATTAGATTCTTGTTGAACCATCTGTAAAGCACGACCTTTATCCAAGCCAATACGCTCAAACAAGCCGTCCAATACATCATCCTTAAAAATCGTTTCCAACATATCCACAGTATCTACACTTGGATGTTGGTTGGATTTTGCCAAATTAATGGCATCCATTAAAATCTTCTGCAAACGCTCTGACATTTGATCGATATTCATAAATAAGCACCTCCTTGCACATAGCACTCACTCTTTATGATTGCTAATGATAGTATAACACCATTTTTGGCACTGTCAACAATTAAGTGCTAATTATTTTTTTAAAAAGAAAAGTAGATTTCTCTACTTTTCCAATGTATTACGATTATAAGCTCTTTGCCAATTTACGCTAAATTCACCCACCGCAATCTTTGTTCCTGGATGATCAATCATTTGATATAAAACATCACAAGGAACAGTTACAGCTTGAATTCCAGCCTTGATCAATTCATGTACTTGATATGTATTTTTAAAGCTTGCCGCAATCACTTTAGCCGGCATATGATTCACTCTCAACATTTCAATCAAGTCTTTTACATTCTGAACACCATCTCCATAATTACACATTCGATTTGTATAAGGTGCTAAATATTCAGCTCCATTCATTGCAGCTAAAAAAGCCTGGTCCGCTGTATAAATGGCAGTAGCCAATGTGTGAATTCCTAACTTTTTACATTCTTTAATAGCTCTTAAGCCCTCATGTGTAACCGGAATCTTTACATACATATTTTTATTACGAATGGAAGAAATCATTTTTGCCTCTTCCATAATACCTTCAAAAGAGGTCTGTACCGTTTGAATAAACAACAATTGCTCTTCGCTCAACACCTCACAAAGATCTTTTACTACATCCATTGCTTCTCTATTCGATTTTGTTAATATTGTAGGGTTTGTCGTAACACCCGTAATTGTTAATAACTCATTTAGTTCTTTAATTTGTTCAATATTTGATGAATCGATAATTAATTCCATAATAGATCCTCCTTAAGTTCATCTGTATACTAACACCAGAAAAATTTTGATTCAATAACATTTTCACATCAAACAATTTATTTCAAAAGAACACAAATAAACATGTTCCCTTCTGTTTCTTTTTGTGCTTTAATAGAATTATGAACACAACACAAAGAAGATATGAAATCTATGAAAAACTAAAAAAAGATAAAACCGTACAAGTAAGTGAACTCGCAAAAGTATACTCCGTTTCCTTAATGACCATACGAAGAGATTTAGATAGTCTAGAAAACCAAGGACTCGCCACAAAGCGCTATGGAGGAGCCACACTCAATGAGTCTAGTTCAACTGAGCCTTCCTTTGAAATCAAAGAAGGTATATCACAATCGGATAAAAAAGAAATCGCGATTTATGCTAGTACACTCATTCAAGATGGAGATTCTATCTATTTGGATTGTGGTACAACCTGCCTTGAGCTCTTTAAACGTATACACCATAAAAAAATCACAATCTTTACAAATTTCTGGAAGATTCTTCACTATGTAGATCGAAATACCAAGGCGAAAATCATTATGGCTCCAGGCACCTATAATCCTGTAACTCAGGCAGCTCTATCTGAAAGCACCATTCAATTCTTTCAAAACTATTATATCGATAAAGCCTTTATTTCCGTATTAGGCCTTGACTTAGACTATGGCGTATCCATTCCCAGCATGAGTGATGCTTTAGTTAAAAAAGCGATTCTTGATTCTTCCAATAAAAAAATTTGTATGGCAGACCATACAAAATTCCATAAGAAGTATATGTCAAAAATAGCCAATATTGATGATTTTGACATGATTATCACCGATAATAAACTAGATGATACTATAAAACACGAAAACATAATAAAAGCACATTAAATGTGCTTTTATTATATTAGAATGCTTTTTGACCTTTTACATATGTCATTTCAACAGAATAGTCATCATTTAATACAACTAAATCTGCATCTTTTCCAGTTTGAATCGATCCTTTACGATCATCTACATTCAACATACGAGCCGGGTTCAATGTACAAGCATTGATAGCTGTTTGCCAAGGAACCATTGCTTTTTCTACTAAAATACGAAGTCCATCGTTGACATGCAATGTAGATCCCGCAAGACCTTTCGTATCTGTTAAGTGTGCACTTCCATCTGGATATAATTCGATTTCATTTCCACCAAACAATACTTTTGTACCAACAGGTAGTCCCTTAACCATTAATGAGTCAGTGATCATAATACAGTGGTTTGCTCCTTTAGCTGTAAAGAAGTCGTTTAATGCTTCATAAGTTGAGTGGTTTCCATCACAGATGATTTCACCATATACATCTCTATAACGCATTGCAGCACCAACTAATCCTGGTTCACGGTGATGGAATTTAGTCATACCATTGAATACGTGAGTCATTGAGTTTGCACCATTCGCAATGGCTAAACGAGCCTGTTCAAAAGTGGCTCCTGAGTGACCTTGACTACACACAATTCCATTTGCGCGTAAGAATTTAGTTAATTCATAGTTATCATCGTGTTCACAAGCCATAGTCACGATTTTAATTAAATTATTAGAAGCTGCCAAGTAACGTTTGAATTGTTCAAGATCTGGTTTTACACAATACTGTTCAGGTTGTGCTCCCTTATATACTTGATCCAAATAAGGTCCTTCAAAGTGAATACCTAAAATTTCTGCACCTTCATACCCTTCTTCAACAACTTTCGCAACATTTTTAACCGCATTTGTCAAAACTTCTTCAGACTGTGTGATTGTTGTTGGAAGAATACCTGTAACCCCTTCTTTAACAATATTTTTCATCCAGTTACGAAGGCCTTCTTCATTCGCATCATTAGTATCAAATCCATAAGCACCATGTGTGTGTACATCGATAAATCCTGGGATAATTCGTTTATCTCCATAATCCTCATCCACTTCTTTTTCGCCATATGGATAGATATTAACAATCTTTCCTTCTTCTACTTCAACTTGGGCTGCCAACCATGTATTTACGACCCAAATTCTTTTACTTTGAATAATCATATCGACAATTCCTCCTAACTATTATTATACTCTTTATAAAAGAAAACACTTACACTTTTTAGTTGACTTTTTATATTTTTTATTCAAAAAATATAAAAGATGCAAATGAATAGACATATTCTCTAAATAATTATACAATAAAAAGAAGAGGTGAACAAAAATGAAAAGAGCTAAAAAAATTATAGATAACGTGTACTGGGTTGGGGTTAGAGACTTAAATAACCGCCACTTCCATGGTGATTTATATCCAATTGATGAAGGTTGTACATATAATGCCTACTTAGTTGTAGATGATGAAGTCACACTTTTTGATACAGTCGAAGAAGAATTCACAGAAGAACTATTGGAAAGAGTTGAATCTGTACTTCAAGGAAGAGAAATTGACAATATTGTTGTTCAACATACAGAACCAGATCATTCGGGTGGATTTAAAAAAGTATATGCCAAATATCCAAACGCAAAAGTTTACGCATCTATTTCTGGAAAGAAGAATATGATTGAACAATACTTTGATCAAGTTCCATATCAGGTCGTAAAGACAAATGATACAATCAACACAGGAAAATATGACTTTGTCTTTGTCGAAATGCAAATGATTCACTGGCCAGACAACATGTTGACATATTGTCCACAGTTAAAAACAGTATTCTCAAACGATGCCTTTGGACAGCACATTGTAAACTTTAATCTAACCGATGAAGGATTGGATAAAGCATATTGTTTAAAACAAGCCAAAGAATACTTTGCGAATATTGTTTTACCATATACAACACCAGTGCAGGCTAAATTAAATCTAATTCTAGGCATGAATTTAGACATTGAATATATCATGCCGGCACATGGTATTATCTGGAAAGATTATATTGCAGATATTATTGAAACATATAAAGATATCGCAACACAAAAAGCCGCAAACAAAGCTGTTATTGTATATGAATCCGTATGGAAACATACGCAACAGATTGCTGAAAGCTTAGCCGAAGGATTCAGCGATGCTGATATGGATGTAAAAGTCTATCAATTATCGGATACAAAATCTAGTATTGTGATGCGCGAAATCATGGATGCCAAAGTTGTATGTATTGGATCTGGAACCTACAACAATGTCATGGCACCAAGTGTAGCCGCTTTCCTTGAACACATTCGTCCATGTAAATTTAAGAACAAAAAAGGGTTGGCCTTTGCTGCATACGGATGGTTTAACCAAGTTGCCAAAGAAATCGATACAAGAATGCAACAATCTGGAATCGAATCATGTCACGATGTGATCAATCAATGTTACACACCAAGTGACGATCAATTAGAAGACTATTTTAATGTCGCAAAAGAAATCGCAAAAAAATGCCAGGAATAAATTTCCTGGCATTTTTAGTCTATATTTACACGTGAATTTGGCAATAAACGAAGTCCTTTAGGAATCTTGTTTTTAATTTGTTTTCCATCACTCTTGCCAAAGCCAAACGGATGTCCCTTAAAACATACAGCCACATACCCTTTTTCGCATTCCTTTTGTAAAACTTCACCATGCATAAAAAGGTCCATTTCTTCTAGAGTTACATCCACTTTTCTTTTATAGTCAAAATCTGCAACCATATAAAAAGAATGACATGGCTCAAAACGATTCTTAATGACATCCCCTAAATATACGCCTTGACGTAATACTTTTATCTTTTTAAAATCCACAAACGGAACATCCATACCATATACTCTATCCTTATCTATATAGTAATAGTTTGGTAATGTATTCAATTGTTCCTTTAAAAATTTCTGAGTCACATTATCTATTTTTTTTAATTTTAGAACTGGAAGTTTACCTGCAACACCTGATTGTTTCTTGAATTTCGCAATGAAATGACCCTCACCACCATCCATCGGAAAGATACGACGCACATTCAAGTCTTTTAACCCTTTTCTTCCCCACGAAACTTCAGGATCCATCAAGACCATATCCTCATGTTTTTCTAAAAAATCTATGACAACATCTTCATCTTCTTCTAAAGCATATGTACAGGTTGAATACACCAAAGTACCGCCCGGTTTCAACATGGAATAGGCATGTTCTAATATTTCTTTTTGACGAGTCGCACAAAGTTCAATATTTTCAATGCTCCAATTATTTAGGGCAATATCATGCTTTTTGATCATCCCCTCACCACTACAAGGGGCGTCCACTAAAATCTTGTCAAAACAAGCATCAAACACCTTCGTAAGCTTATCTACACTTGTATTAGTTACTGCCACATTTTTCACACCCATACGCTCAATATTAGACAAAAGGATCTGGGCACGCTTCGCATCAATTTCATTTGATACTAAATAGCCACTTTTTAAATGTGATGCGATCTGCGTACTCTTTCCCCCTGGTGCTGCACATAAATCCAATACATAATCATCTTCTTGTACATCTAAAATTTCAACAGCACTTGAAGCACTTGGTTCTTGCAGATAAAAACAGCCACAAATATGGAAAGGATGATTTCCCAACGGCTTATCTACATAATAGCTTTCCTTACAGAACTGACTCGGATTATCCAAATAATCAAATTCATTCAATTCTGCCTTCTTTAAATTAATACGCATACCACGATATAAAGGTTTCGATAAAGATTCAATATAGGCATTATATTCATCTTTTAATAATTCTTGCATGCGAGAAAAATACATTTCTTGACTCATACACCCTCCAAAACGGTCTCAGGATCAATGCGACAAGCATAGCCTGAGCATGTTGCAGCCTCACTATAGCCACATCCAAAAGAAAAATCAGCACCGCTGTTTCTAAAATATTCTACGATTGAATTGAGATCCTGTTTTAATTCAAATACCTCTACATGCGTATGAGGCCCCGTTGAATTGCCACTGTTCCCACTTTTCGCTATAACTGTACCTTGACTGACTTGCTGGCCACTTGTCACATAGATTTCATTGGATAAATGTGCATAACTAATCGCATAAAGTCTATCATTTACGGCAACCACCATACAAATGGTATTTCCACCACCATTTGGCCATCCACACCAGTTTCCTAAATACCCATTGTTCGAATCCACTGGTGCATGGGCATACAATATGATACCATTGGCAACCGCTAACACATCACTATACATGGCACTTGCGATATCCAAACCTAAATGAAGACCTCCATCCGGATAGGACCAGCATCCAGCACTGATTGTACCATTTTCAACCGGATTTTGCCAAAAAGAACTATATGAATCAATTTCATAATTTCCATCCACCAAACAAGACATACCATTTTGTTGCCACGATTCATAACCACCAAAATCTGGCAATTGCTCAGTTCCTGAAATCATAGAATCTTCATTATGTTGCCCAGATTCATTGATTTGTGCTAAATGTGAAAATCGTTTTAATAAACGACTTTGACAATTCGATAATCTTTCAAGATATTCATCATATAACAATAACGTATTTTGATTCTTATCGAACTGTTTTTTATGTTTCAAATATTCTAATTCAACATTTCTATATTCATCAAAGTACAACGTCAAATTCTTTTGAATCTTATATGGATACAAGATAGAGTTGTTTCTTTGAATCGCTTGTAATTCCAAGCCATATTCCATTTTTTTCAATTCATAATAATTCTTTTTTTGTTTATACCTACGTTCAAGTTCATCCACAAACTTTTCTTGTTTATCCATTTCAATCCGTAAATCCGTTTTTTTAGATGTAACATCCATCGCAATATCCCTACATTTTAAAGATAAAAAACTAGCCCTATCTTCATGAATTGTATCGACTTTGGATTCTATATTTGAAATTAAAGCTTCATAACTTGGCACAATCATCGATTGTAAACCAATAAAAAAACAGACAAAAAGTGATATACATTTCATAAAACTCCTTCTACTGTCTGTCTTCTAAAATTATTGTATTTATTTTTCTAAGTACATGCAAGCACTATTTAAAATGATAAAACATAAAGTTCCTGTTGTGACAATATTTAATGTACAATCCAACAATCCATATATCAACACAATCGCAATAAAACACATCATCATGCCAAATAATGCAGGATTTTCTTTTCTTGTATTCGAAGTAAAGATTTCCTTATTTAGCACAAATGTATATGCCAAAAGCACTACTGTTCCAACAACTCCATACGACAAAATGGAATCAATATAAATATTATGGGCATGAGGTGCCTTATGACCATGTACTAATGGATAAAACTTCTGATATGTCTGCGGACCCCATCCAAAGAATGGATACATTGAAATACACATAAATGCTGTCTTCCAAATCTTAATGCGAGAGGCAAAAGTTGACATATCACTGATTCTTGGAATCAATGTTGGTTTTAAGAATACTAAACCACATATACCAAGTTCGAATACAATGGATGTGATAAACAGTTTTTTCCATCGCACACAATAAAGAAAGATAGGAAAAATCACCACAAATGGTAATAATGCCGTTCTAGATCCCGTTAAATATAGAACAAAGAAATTAAACAGTGCAATTATAAAATAACCAATCTTACAAAGAATATTGTCGTTTTTCACAAAACGATACATACACATCACGCATACAAAATCAATGACCATCGCATAGATATTCGCATTCATAAATGTGGAAGTAATTCTTCGTTTTGGTGAATTGAAGATATGGAATTCTAAAAATGTTCGTCCATTCGCAAGGGAAATCTGATTAAACTGATACAAACCGTAGATAGCCGCAAATACCGACAAAATAATAATAAGATCACACATCTTTTCAAATGTACTTTTTGTGATACTTCTACGATAATAGGCTCCATATAAACCAATCAACACAAATAACCATGTATTGCCAAAACCTGTCCAGTTCGAATGGAAGATGGAAACAATAAATTCCAATACGTTAAAGCTGTAAAAGAGAATTGCGCCCGTTTGATTCTTTATGGCATCCACCATTTTATGTCGGCATAATGCTTGTATTAAAACGCATGCGATTCCTACACTTGCGATTTGATAGGGCAAAAACAGAAAGGCAGTTGCCAATAAAATCATTTTTTCATCTAAATTCATAGATTCTCCCTTCAAAAAAATAAGCTGGTTGAACCAGCTTAATTTCAAAACATGGTGCCGACTATCGGATTTGAACCAATGACCTACGCGTTACGAGTGCGTTGCACTACCACTGTGCTAAGTCGGCATAAAGACTACCCTATTAGAATAGTCTTATTTTTTAAGATTGTAAAGCAGAAATCTGTTGTTGATAATATGTAATTTGTTGCTGCAAAGAAGACAACATCTGATTATTTGTATCAATCTGAGATTGAATATCTGCAGTATCTTCTCCATTTTGTTGCGCATATGCCAAATCAGACTCTAGACTCTGTGCATATTGTGCATACGTATTGTAGTCTTGCTGCAAACTATTCAAGCTTGTTTGATATTCTTTAACCTTCTTTTCATTCTCTGCTTTTTTAGCTTCTTCTTCCTGACGAGCCTTTTCCTCGGCAGCCGCCTTTAATTCACCCTGTTCTTTACATAGATCAATAAAGTCTTTGCCTGTCTTTGATTTTGATAAAGTATCCACTTCATCTTTTAAATTTTTAGATAATGAACTATATGTAGACTGCATATCGGCTACAGCCATCTTTTCTTCATCCGATTTTGATTCCCAACCATTTAATAAACCAACAATTTGTTGATAAGCAGGAAGTTTAACTTCTTCTTTATCATGATGAAGCTGCTTCATATCTTTCAACAAAGCCTTATATGTTTTGCCAGTCTGTTCTTTAAAATATTCATTGATTGAAGTCTTTTGTTTATCCAAAAGCTTTTGATAATCTTTATCCAAATCTAGAAGCTCTAATTTCTCAGCATCTGACATCATATTATCTCCATACTCATCCGCATAAGACACTAATTTATCATATGTTTTTTGTTGCGTTTCAGAAACAATATTTTGTGGATCATACACCAAAACCTTATATGCATATCCACCTAAGGCAACCAAGCCTACTAAGATTACGCATAACACAATTTTTGTGATCTTCTTCAACGGTTTCTTTTCTTTGACTTGTTTATTCTTAGACTTCTTTTCTTTTGGTTTATGTTCCTTTTTTTCTTTCTTTTCGTTTGGATTCTTTTCCTTTTGGATAACTACCTCTTCATTTTCGTCACCCTCATTTGACATATTCTTTAACATCGCATGCACAAGATCTAATGCCTCATTGGATTGTTCCTTTTCAATCGAAGAAGTTGTAAAATCATCATCCATGTCTTTTAAATCATCTTCATGCTCCTGATAAAACTGTTCTTCTTCCTCAATTGTTTTTTGACCACGCTCTTTACGAAGCATATCTAAAGCTGAAGACATTGTCTTTTCAGCCTGTCTTCTTTCTGCTTCAGACATCTGATGAACCACTTTAGGCTTTTTTAATTCATCGTTATATTCTGTTTTTTTATCTAAAAGTGCTTTTGAATAAGCATCTATATTCTTATCATTTTTACTCATAATATATTTTCCTTAGTTCGAATCTATTTTAACACATTATAAGCCTTCTTTTTCAACAAATTCATAAAAAGATTTTTCTTCCACAAAATCCTCTTTATTCACCTTCCCAATCGGCTGCGCATAAATAATGAATTCATTTTCGCCTTCCAATTCAAACATTTCATCACAAATCCTTGTCACACACGCTCCAATTCCACAAGTTCCTAAACCAATACTTGTGCTTGCCAAATATATATTTTCTCCAACATGACCTAAATCCACTAAAGCTATTCGATGCGCAAGATATCCATAGCGCCATTCGGTACGATATGGAATATAGCTGAAATAGAAAATCACATTGGCTTTTAAGGCCCATAATTGATCACATAAGGAAGATGCCAAAACATCACTTATCTTTTCAATTGGATTTAAAAACTCAATACGATGTTCCATAGGCAAATAATGATAGGTTCCAGAGATTAACCCTTCTACATTTTGACATACAAAATACAATTCAAAACCATGTCTAGCTCCTCCAGAAGGTACAGTACGCAAGGTCGCATATTTCTTCCCACGAATTTGTTTCACACCTTGGCAAGTCCACAACATATAAGATAGTTCCAACAAAGACATAGGTTCTTGCGTATATACACGACTACTATGGCGTGTATTTATGATATCTAAAAAGTTAGAACAAATGGATAACGCATCAAAATTTTTAGGAAGTTCTATCGATTCCGTTCGCATTGCATCCTTTACCAATGGGGGTTGTGGAAGTTTTTTATCTTGGTCCGATTCAAATTCTTCCATATCATATTTCAAGTCTGAATAATCCATACTCTTCTCCTTTTAATGCGCTAACTCATCCAATAATCTTGCCTTTTGTGTTCCTATCAACAAGACTTGTTTGTACTTTTCATATACATCAATCGTATGTGAACTTAAATATAAAGCCATTTCTGCTGACATTGTTAGATTGGTCACAAATATTGTCATTTCCTGACCATCCTTAAATGCACTTTCCATAAATTCAAACGCATTTTCAATCTCCAGCTTCAATTGACTATCCAACTTTTCCATTTTTTCCTTTTGTTCAAAGAAAGGCTTTGTACAAGAATCAAAACGTGACTTTGGATCTAAACTTTCATCCACCATTACTTTTTGTATGTTATTTAACACAAATTCATGTTCATGTTTTTGTGAAATACTTAATAATTCTGCCTGCAATTTATCACGATAATTTGCCATAAATACCTTTGTATGGTCCAAATAAGAAGAATCCATATCTTTGCGATATTCTTTCAAGAAACTAAACCAAAGATCTGTACAATGTTTTTCAAAAGAATATAAATTCACTTGTCGTAGTAAACCATCCATCACCAAATTAACAACAGAGACTCTTTCATCAAAATCGGCATTAAACAATCGAGCGTAGATTGTACTCGATACATTTCCGTTTAAGATATCATCAATGCCATAATCATCCTGATATTTTTTATACACCAAATAATAGGCGAAAACATCTTCGGCAATATCTTCATGATGCAGATATTCATAAATCGTATCTTGAGAGATTTCTAGATGCATCTTTTCATAGGTATAGAGTAAATAAGATAGATCTTCCCAGCCTCTTGCCGTCACAAATTCCATACCATCTACACTTGTTGAAACAGTATAGAAATGATTGGGCTTTAATTCCAAATAGCTTAAGATCATCGGATGTATATGTTTTGAAATCGCATACTCTTTCCATACATAGTAATCCGTTTCAACATGAATATAACGAATACGATCCATTGTCACGACATCAAAATCACGAACCGATTTATTATATTCACTCGGATTTCCTGCTGCTACAATGATCCAGCCACAAGGAACCTTCTGATTTCCAAAGGTTTTATTCTGTAGAAACTGCAACATAGTAGGTGCTAATGTTTCCGATACACAATTGATTTCATCAATAAATAAGATACCCTCTTTTAATCCTGTATCTTCCATTTTTGAATAAACACTCGCAATGATCTCACTCATTGTGTATTCCGTAATCGAGTATGGCTTTCCTTGAAATTCCTTTTCTTGAATAAAAGGAAGGCCCACAGCACTTTGACGTGTATGATGCGTAATTGTATAGCTGACAAGTCCAATTTGACATTCCTTTGCGATTTGTTCCATAATCTGTGTTTTACCAATACCAGGAGGACCAATCAACAATAAAGGTCGTTGATTCTTCGCTTCAATCTCATATTCACCAAACGAATTCTTCGATAAATATGCCTGTACAGTATTTTTTATTTCATTTTTTGCCTGTAATATATTCATAACTTTTCTTCCAATCTATATTGAATTGCCCATGAAGGCACTTTACTTTGATCATAATCCTCTAAATAAATAAAGGCTGTTTTATAGGCCGGACTCTTTTTGGGATAGATTCCCTTGCCATCGGTAAAATAGAGCAGGCCACAAAGATTTTGAAAAACTTTTTGATCTATCAAATCATTCACATAGCTAAATACCGGTCTAAAATCGGTATTGCCTTTACCCACTAGAGTAAATGAATTCAATAATTGATCCATCTCATTTTGATTTGAGATAACATCGTCTTTGCGGATTCTGTCATCACATTGAATAATATGCACCTTGCACGATTTATAAAACATATTTGAAGTGCTTAAAATACTATATGTATTGGATATAAAACGCTTCGCAAGATTTTCATCAATAGAATAACTCGTATCGAGTACAATCACAAACTCATAGATTTTTTTGACTTCTTTTGTCTCTAAAGGCTCAATCAATGGCATGTTCTTATAGATCGACATTCCATATGTGTAATAGAACAAATCAAATTCATCCAAATCTATTTGCATTTCTTCTTTCACAATACTAAATCGTTTTAAAAAATGTGAAAAAGAGTATTTCGATTTCTTTGCCTGTAAACTCGACACAAGAAAGGCATCCCCATCCTCATTATCCTTCCCTTTTTGTTTATGATCAAACAATGTTTGTTTGGCAACACTTTGCCACTTTTTTTGAACAGTAGAAGATTGAGGTACTTTCTCATCCTGCTCTTTAGGCCATGCAGCATGATCATCCACCACAAATTCATAATATAAATCTTGAATATCACCACGTGTACAAAGCCATTCATAAACTGTAATGCAACTCAGCCCATCTAAACTTTCAATTTCACGATATACATCTTTTCGAACATATGACAAGATTCGCGAAACGCTTTTTTTATGCATCGAATCCAATGTATACTCCACGATAATATCGCAAGCTACATTCCAAATAAATTCAACACGATTTTTTTTAAGCCAAATATGACTATATAAACAATGCAGAACACTATGTAAAAAACTACGATTTAAAAACACTGCATTCTTCTGAAATAAATCAATAATCTTTAATGGATTATAGTAAAAATACACGCCATTTGTCGCACATATAGCTACACGCTCATCTTCCTTCAACACCAACGTATTTAAAGCTGTTAAAAAATGTGGCATATCCATATAGAGTTCGGATCGAACTAATTCTAAGATATGAATCGCCTTTTCCTTTTCCCATTCACTTTGTCGCATTAAAAATCCTCAAAAGAATATGTCGATGATGATTTAAACATCTTATTCTTTAATTCCATCAATAGAGTACGAGTTTCTAAATCCTTTTCCATAAAAATCAATCGATCTAGATCGAATTGACCAAGACATTCTTTTTTTAACAATTTTTCTACCATAGCACATATATCTTTATATACATGTAAATAAGAAGTCAAATCATGTGCCCTTAAATAAGGAATGTATTGTTCAGATCCCATCATAAAGCGAAGAATCGCTACATGAAAGATGCAAGATTCACTTTCTTCAGCGCATAGCTTTTCAAAACAAGCATCATATCCGTCAAAATCGATTTTCCCCTCTTTAAAACATTGACGCATACGAAAACCTTCCCCTTCAATATTCAGAGCAAAGATATGAGCAGGGCCCACTTCATCATAACCCCCATTGTATTCTGGATAGAATATAGAACTATCTAAAAAGTGAACTTCTACATCCCATGTGATTTGCGTTAAGATTTGTTTCAGGAAAGTAACATCAAAAATTGAACAATCATAATAAATATGATTGAGTCTTAAACAATTCATAAACACATCGCTACCTATACTCATTAAAGAAAAAGGTAAATATATTTCTTTTAGCTTCCGACAATTGTAGAACGCATAATTCCCAAGTTTTTTTAAAGTACTCGGAAACTTAACACTTTCTACATCAACCCCACTACATTCATGATAATTCGAAGGAATGTCACAACTTAAAATAGCTTTCGATAAATCGACTTTTTTTGAAGAAAAACAATAATTTCCAATTTCACGAACAACATATCCATCAATGGATTCTGGTATTTCTATCTTGGGACTTAATGAATACACTCGATTGATACGAATGGAATCTTCATTTATTTTCTCATAATATACACAAACATTCATAGAAAAATTATAACATAAAACAAAAAAAGACAACTACCGAAGTAATTGTCTAAATTTACAAGTGGTGCGGGTGAAGGGACTCGAACCCCCACGCCGAAGGCGCCAGATCCTAAGTCTGGTGCGTCTGCCAATTTCGCCACACCCGCATTTCCAACGTGCTCACTTATAATACACTAACATAAAATAAAATGCAAGTGTTTTTTTAAATTTGTGGCTTTTTAATGTAGTACAGTTGGCTTATGCATCATTTCAATCTCTTCTTGGATATAGGCTTCCACTTTTTCTAAAAGCTCATCTGTAACCTCAATGTCACCTATCATAAAAGGACCATCTCCCATTTCAGATTCCTTCACAAATTTAATTTGCGGAAGCTGCGGCATCCGATGGTTTCCAAGTTCCTTTTCGATTTTTTCCAATTGTTTAAGTATAGGCTCGGCAATTTGTCTAATCATTTCTTCTTCTGTCATACATAGTATTATAATCAACACCCCTCATTTTGACAAGTTTTAACATATGTTTAAATTTAAACCCAAAACATTGAATCTTATCCAATTCAGAGTAACATACTAGATGAACTGCTAGAAGCATACTACTTCTAGATGTGTTCGTATGCACCCTGGCCTATGCCCTACAACATAGGTTCTGGGTGTTTTTTTCTATAATACGGATTCTAGTTCTTCTAAAGAAATAGGTCCAGGTCTTAAGATTTGTAACTTTTCTTTTGTACAGTCAACAATCGTACTTGCCTGTAACGCTTTACACGTTCCAAGTACAATACCATCAATTTTTGGAAGCTGTTCATACACATCATCACTTGTAAGTGCTGTTTTTTCTCCAGACTGATTGGCACTTGTGACCAAGATTGGACAATTCAACTCGTCAATCACATCTAATATAAATTTTTCATCTGGAATACGAATCGCAATTGTACTTAAGCCATTTGTGTATACTGAATCAACACTGTCCTTTACATTCACAACGAGCGTCAATGCGCCCGGTAAAAACTTAGCCGCAATCTTTTCAATTCTTTCATCCACTAACGCAACTTGCTTCATTTGTTCTACATTTGAAACCATCATTGGGATTGGTTTCGTTTCTGGACGATGTTTTGCGCGTTTCAATCGTTCTAAATCTTCTAAATTCCCATATTTTACTCCAACTCCATATACTGTATCTGTAGGAAGAGCAATAATTTTATGTTCATTAAATGCACACGCTACTTCGTGTACTTGATTTTTAGTATATTCTTTCATGTTTACACCTCTGTCTAAGACATTATACATCTTTTATGATAAAATACACTAAGAAAGAAAGGATGTTAACAATGTTTGAAAATACAATTGCAGCCATCTCCACTTCTTTGCAGGATGGTGCCATTTCCATCATTCGTTTAAGTGGTGACAAGGCTATTGAAATCACTCAAAAAATATTTGACCGTAATATCATAAATGCGAAAAGTCATACCGTTCATTATGGTTTTATTATAGATACCGATAAAAATCCTGTTGATGAAGTTTTAATTTCTATCTTTAGAGCTCCAAAAACATATACACGCGAAGACATTGTCGAAATCAATTGTCATGGTGGTACTTTTATTACTCGTAAAATCTTATCGATGGTATTAAGTGCTGGAGCAGATCTGGCAAAACCGGGAGAATTTACGCAACGTGCCTTCTATCATGGAAGAATTGATTTATCGCAGGCGGAAGCCGTTCAAGATATGATTGAAGCAAGCAACAATACCGCAGCAAGTATGGCCATTCATGGAATTAAAGGAAGTGTAAAAAAGCTACTACAGCCTTTGATTGATGATTTAATGGATATCATTGCGCAGATCGAAGTGAATATTGATTATCCTGAATATGAAGATGTAGAACAATTAACGACGAATGATTTACTTCCAAAAACTAACGAATGGTTAACCAAGATCGATCGTATTCTTGCTCGTGTACAGACGGGGCAAATGTTAAAAAAAGGTATTGATACCATTATTGTGGGTAAGCCAAATGTTGGTAAATCCAGCTTATTAAACGCACTTCTTGAAGAAGATAAAGCCATCGTTACAGATATTGCGGGGACCACAAGAGACTTGGTTGAGGGGCAAATTCATATTGGCAGTGTACAATTGAATTTAATTGATACAGCTGGTATTCATGAATCCAGCGATAAGATTGAACAGATTGGCATTGAAAAAAGTCAGGAAAGATTAAAAGATGCCAAATTGGTTCTTTTAGTCTTCGATGGTTCAAAAGAGTGGGATGAAGAAGATAAACAATTATTAGAACTGACAAAAGATAAGATGCGTTTAATTATCTATAATAAGTTAGATAAAACTGAAGCTAATAAAGATGGCATTTGGATTTCAGCTGCCAATAAAGAGATTCAACCTTTAATTGATGCCTTGGAAAACTTGTATCATGAAGATTTATTAAAGGAAGATCCACTACTTTCAAATGAGCGTCAAATTGGTTTATTGAATCAAGCCAAAGAAGATATGTTACGTGTCAAAGAAGCCATGGATATGATGGTAGAACCTGATTTAATTGAGATTGACATTCAGGCTGCTCATGATCATTTGAAAGAAATCTTAGGTGAAGTTCATAGAGAAGACTTGTTGGATACATTATTTTCTAAATTCTGTTTAGGTAAATAGTAAAATGCGATGATTATTAACCAATCATCGCATATTTTTTATCTAGTTTATTTAATACAATACAACCATCTTCAGTAACAAGTACTAAGTCTTCAACACGAACACCCATCTTTTCTGGTAAGTAGATACCTGGTTCAATCGAGAAAATCATGCCTGGTTTTACAGTTTCTGTATTGGTTGAACTTACATCCCCAAATTCATGATCCGTTTGACCAATGAAATGTCCTAGGCGATGTGTAAAGTATTCGCCATAACCAAAGCTAGAAATATAATTACGAGCCGTTAAATCGATATCGCATAGACGAACGCCTGGACGAATAATTTCTTCCGCTTTTTCATTGGCAACACGTACAATATCATGAATCTTTTTATATTCGTCACTTGCTTCTTTACAGAAATAAGTACGTGTCATATCCGAACAATAACGATCTTTTCTTCCCCCAATATCAATGACAATACTCTCACCTGCATTTAACACAGAATCATCTGGCATATGGTGAGGATCTGCACCATTAGCTCCAAAAGAACAAATAGGTGAGAATGATACGTCTTGACATCCTAGCAATTTATATTGTTCAAGAATAAAAGCTTCCACTTGTTTTTCAGTCATACCTTCTTTAATAAAATCTCTTGTACGTTCCATCACAACATCATTGATCTGTGAGTTTTCAATCATACATTCAATTTCTTTTTCATCCTTAATGGCACGAGTATCATCTACATATTTTGATCCAAGAACAACTTTTAATCCTTCGCACTTTTCCATTAAAGGAATCAAGAAACGTGCTGTCCAATCTTTATCAACACCTAGCGTTTCACTGGAATTAATAACACTAGCTAAAAGTGAAGTGGAATCGTCTGTATCACTAAACCAAATTTCTTCACAATCCTTTTGTTCAACCGTAAATAATGTATTTAAAAATAATACTTTTCTTCCTTCATCATTCAAGTATAGCGCAAACAATCTTTCTCCTGGACCTACATCAACACCTGTTAAATAATAAATGCTGCATGGTTCACTAACTAAGATTTGTTTAAGCCCATCCGCCTTCATTTTTGCGATCACTTGATCGACTCTTTTTTGAAACATAATTATCCTCCTAGAAATTCAAAGTAAATTCTGTACCTTGTTTTTCATCACTTGTCACATTTAATTTGATTTTATGACTTTGCGCAATTTGACTTGCGATGGATAAGCCTAAACCGGCTCCCCCTTGATACTTTCTTGACTTATCAACACGATAGAAGCGTTCAAATACATGTTTTAAATCTTCTGGTGGAATGTAGCTATCTGTATTACGAATTGTAATGACGGGTTTATTTTGTATCTTACATAATTTAAAATAAATCTTTCCGCCTGAAGGTGTATATTTGATCGCATTGTCCAAGAAAATTAATATCAATTGTCTTAACTGTGACTCATTACCATGTACCTCTATATTCTCTTCCACTTCATCGATTAAATCAATACCTTTTTCAAACGCAATGGATTCAAACGGTAAAACACAATGAAAACATATATCACTAAGCGAACAATTCTGCATTGAAATTTCAATTCGATTCGCATCATTCTTGGCAAGAAACAGCATATCCTCTACAAGTTTTCGCATGCGGTTCGCTTCGCTTTGAATCGATTCTATCCATTGTTTTTGTGAAGAAATGGTTTCTGTCGAATGATTGGTTAATACATCGCTATCCGCTAAAATAACCGTTAATGGCGTTTTTAATTCATGACTGGCATCGGCCACAAATTGTTTCTGTTTATCCCATGCCTGTTCGACTGGTTTTAGTGCCCATTTACTTAAAATACAACTTAGTATAAAGAATACCAGTAATACACTCGATCCAATTTGAATAGATATAATCAACATTCTTTGAAAAGAAGACTGCATATGAGATACATCCACAAAGGCTACGGCATAACCTGAAGGAATAATTGTGTTTTCATCCACTTGATAGTTGGTAATTTTTTCTTTTTTATACGCAAACCCTTGTCTTTTCAAAATTCCGATATCGTCTTTATTTTTTACACTCTCAATTAAGCTTTGCGCATCTTCTGCATAAATATCCCATACTGAACGGCTTGTGATCATATATTCATAATTTGAATCCGTATAAATCACGAAGGAATTCCCATTAAAATTTCGACTGTTTCCAAATGAAATCGAAAAATCTTTATCCTTTAATCGTAAAGCCATTTCTAAACTTCGCTCAACATCCTTTTTATCATGAATATAGTTTGAGCAACAAACTATACCAAATACAGATAGTAAAATCACACTGACAAAGGACATTAAAATCAAAATGAATTTAGTCTGTAGTTTTTTAAGCATCACAAACCTCTAGTCGATATCCAACTTTTCGAATCACCTTAATTGAAACTTTGCTTTTTAAAAATTTTAGTTTCTTTCTTAAAAAAGAGATATAAACCTCTACATTATTGTCCATCGCATCACTTTCACTACCCCATACCGAAACAATTAAATCATCTTTAGAAGTAATCATTTCAGGATGTGACATTAAATGTTTCATGATTTCAAATTCTTTATATCCTAAATGAATATGTTGACTTGCACAATACAACTCACAAGTATCAAGTTGTAACGCTAAATCATCATACTTCAATTCATGTACAATGACTTCTCCTTTGCGTCTTGTCAGTGCATTAATTCGAGCAACAAGTTCTGCAGCCGAAAATGGTTTAGTCATATAATCATCGGCCCCTACATTTAGGCCTTTCACTTTATCTGGAATTTCATCCAATGCCGACAACAACAAAGTTGGAGTTTCAATCTTATTGGCACGCATTTTCTGTACAATCTCAAAACCATTCATAACAGGGAGCATAATATCTAAAATAGCTACATCATAATATCCACTAAGGGCTAAATCTAAACCTTCTTGTCCATCATAAGCCATAGTTACTTGCCATTTTTGTTCTTCTAAAATTTGTGCAATCGCATACGCAATGTTTTTTTCATCATCCACAACTAATATATTCATAGTGCACGCCCTTTCTTCTTTTTTTATATATTAACACACAGTTCTATATTTTCTTTACTCATTTTTATAGATACACAAGATTGCAATGCCGATAACTTTCGATTTAAATAGGATATATGAAGTGAAACCGTATTCTGATTCACATCTACACAATTGTTCCAAACTTTTTCAATCACAAACCAAACAGCTACTCGATTCGATTCACTTCGAATCAATAAAGAAAGAATACTACATTCCAACTTAGTCAATTGATATTTTGGATTCTTACACGCAAGTGTTTCTTCTTTCTTATTCAATAGAATATCTTGATATTGTAAATAAGAATCGTCTATCACATTTTCTTTTAACATCACTTTGACTCTTGCAATCAATTCCTTTGTCGAAAAGGGTTTGGATAGATAATCGTTGGCACCTAAATCAAAACCTGTAACTTTATTATCCACTTCATTTAACGCACTTAAAAGTAATACCAGAATATCATTTTTTTGTTTGCAAATCTGATTTAGCACTTCATAACCATTCTTTTCAAGCATCATAATATCCAAAATCAATCCATCATAAATTTCTTGGAAAATCAAACGAATGGCACTATTCCCATCAAAACACACATCGCAATTATAGCCCGCATCTTCTAAGACGGCTTGTAGTGCTTTAGCCAAATTCACTTCATCATCCGCTACCAATAATCGCATATTATCCCTCGACTCTATCTTTGATTGTCTGAAATGATAAGTCTAAAGAAGCAATTTCATCGGCACATCGTTTTAATTCACTACATATCAAATCTTCATCTTCAATATGTTTCTTATAATGAATTTGATGTTCTAGATTTGCCCAAAAATCTAATGCGATCGTTCGTACTTGGATTTCAACTAAACATCCATCCACTTCACAAATCACATGTAGACTGCGATACCCACTGGGTTTGGGTTGGCTTAAATAGTCTCTTACTTCCACCACTTTAAAGCATGAATGAATCCAATCCTTTACTTCATAGATTTCATCCACAAACGAACAAATGATGCGAACTCCAATAATATCATGAAGCAAAGAATATTCATTGCCTATCTTTTTCATAACACTTTCTGATGACTTAATTCTAGAAGTCGTATATTGTATACAAGCTAATACACTCGAATGAATTGTATTTAAAACCTTATCCAAAACATTTTTAAACGTATCATAGTCAGATCCATAAAATTCTTTATATGTCATACCATAAACATACTAAACAACACTTAAAATTTGCTTAAAAAAAGTTAGAGAATTACTCTCTAACTAAAATAATATCCTTTATAGTCATAAAAATAAATTCGATAAATAAAACGATCATTTTTCTTTATACTGAACTGTTGTTCAAGATTTCCATCCGTATCGTAAATGGATAATAGTCCTGCAATTCCTGAATTTACGACAATATGATCACCTAAATTTTGTGCACTCGATACATAGGCGCTAAACGGAACTTCAAATGAATTGGCCAATGTATATGTCCCTTCATTTTCATCCACTAATATTGATAGTAATAGGATGTCGTGCCTTCTGTAATACTTGTTTGAATTCCATCATTGACAGTCCAATCATAATCTTTTCTTGTCTTAGAATATCCAAAATTATTATCAAACATGTATAGATAATATTGACCAGATTCTAATGCATCATCTTCCATATATGTTACGGTATGTTGTCCTCCACTCGTCAAGAAGTCCCCTACTTTTGTATATAAATACTTTGTATAGTCTGTATCTTTCCAGAAATCTTCATTGCCTATGATATAGCCAATACTTGGATTTGTGCTTATATCATTAATTTTAAAGATCGAACTTGTTTCTCGAGAAGAAAGAATAACACTATCATCACTTAAGTATTGAAGTGTATTGATATGCAGCCAATCCCATTTTGAACCTTCTTTATGATCCGTACTCTCTTTGTAGCTTTTAAACAAATCTTCTAAATCTAATACTTCACTTACTTCTTCGCTATCTACATCCAATTTAATAATACAATCTTCTACACTATTTTTTTCCTCATTTGTAGCTAATAAAATCAAATTTCCATCCTGATCAAATTGATAATCGTGATGAACCATATAATTACCCAAATTATAAATGTGTTCAATCATACCTAAATGATTGATGGCAGCCATTCTATGTGTAGATACACTCATATATAAGATTTGATTTTGCATCAACATACGATGAGAACGATATCCAATAATTGGAATTTCCCCACGCAAAACGCCATTTGTATCATACACATAGACAAAGTCTTGATCATCCGCATCATTTCCTAATAGTGTATATAAAGCATTGCCTAAATCTTGTTTAGAACCAGACACTTGTTTAAGTTGTATATCTTCATCACCTAAAAGTGATCCCATTGTATAGTTTGTACTTACACTTTGACTTGTTCCATCCTTATAGGTGGCTGTAATTGTGATTGTATTTGTACAATTTGGAATCAAACCAATCAATTGAAACTCATGTTCCTTTTGATATTCTTTAGCCTGATAAGCCGTAGCTGTAAAATCCGCGTAATCGCTGCAACTCACTGTATATGTAATTTTAGCCACTTTGGATGTATTAAAATAAACATACATCGATTGTGTATTGGTTGAAAAAGGATTGTATTTCATAAATATATTTTGAAGTGTATAGTTCCCATTTCCTTTTTCATTTTCTAAATCCGATAATGCTTGTTCTTGAAACTCCATCGTATAAATTTTATTGACTGTGACTGTAGATTGACTATCTTTATAAATTCCATATCCAATGGTAAGTCCAATAATCAGCACAAAAATCAATATATTTCCAAGTTTTTTCTTCATAAATAATCCACCTCGGAAATATTGTATTATGTTTTTCTTAAGATTTCCTTAAGTTTTCTTAAGATTTTAACGGAAATTTCAATTTGTCAAAAAAAAGAAATAGGCATGATTATTTTAAGGGCATGAAAAGTATAATCACCTATTTCGTAAGTGAGTATACTGATTCAAACTTAAATAAACCTTAAAAGATGTGAAGATACAAATTAAGAATTCTAGAAAATGTTATAATTTATGTGGTGATGATACTATGAAACTATTATTTAAACAAAGATTCTTTTCCTGGTTTGATAGCTATGATATTTATGATGAGTCAGGTCAAATCATATATCAAGTTGAAGGAAGGCTTTCTTGGGGACATAAGCTAGTCATTTATGATCAAAATGGAAATGAAGTGGGTAATGTATTAGAAAAGGTGATGACTTTACTTCCTAAATTTGAAATCTATAAGAATAATGAATATATTGGATGTCTATCGAAAGAATTATCTTTCTTTACTCCACATTACCACATTGACTATAATGGATGGCATATTGATGGAACTCTTACTGAATGGAATTATACAATTGTGGATGAAAACTATGATACTGTAGCGATTATTCGTAAAGAAATATTTAATTTAACAGATACCTATGTCATTGATGTTAAAGACCCAGAAAATGCATTGGATGCGCTTATGTTTGTCTTGGCTATTGATGCAGAAAAATGTTCTAGAAACAAGCGACAAAATTATTAGCACTCACCTCTTGACTGTGCCAAACAATTGTACTATGATACTAGCAGTTAAAAGATATAAGTGCTAAGGAGGATTCAATATGCGCTATTACCCTAATTATTTTGATGACTTTTTCAATGATACTAAAAAACAAGATACAAGTACTGTATTAAGAACAGATATTTATGAAAAGGATGGATATTATCAAATCTGCATGGAGGTTTGCGGGATTCAAAAAGAAAATATTCAAATTGAACTAAAAGATGGCTACTTAAAGATCACAGCTACTCGTAATATCAACAAAGAAGATACGCGTGTACTTCGTCAAGAAAGATTTACTGGAACTTATTCTCGTTCTTTCTATATTGGTGAAGGCTATAAACAAGAGGATATCAAAGCTAGTTTTGACAATGGTGAATTATTTATCTTATTACCTACAAAACCAGTGAAGCGTGAAGAAGAAACAAGATATATCAATATTCAATAGTGAGAGACTTGCGTCTCTCATTTTTTGGATTATACTATTTTTAATCAAGTGGAGGTACAAACAATGAGTGTATTAGATGAAAATGTTGCGATCTTCAAATATTTTGAAGAAATCTCAAAGATTCCTCATGGATCATTTCATGAAGAAAAAATCGCAGACTATGTAGAAAATTTTGCGAAGGAACATGATTTTAAATATGTTCGTGATGACATGAATAATGTGATTATTTATAAAGAGGCTACACCAGGCTACGAAGATCACGATACAGTTATGTTGCAGGCACATATGGATATGGTATGCGAAAAGAATAAGGATGTCGACTTTGACTTTGAAACCGATGCTTTAAATTTATATGTTGAAGATGGCTGGTTAAAAGCAAAAGGAACAACATTAGGTGCCGATGATGGATTTGGCGTTAGCTACATGTTGGCCATTCTTAGTGATAATACTCTAAAACATCCAAACTTAGAATGCGTATTTACTGTACAAGAAGAAGTAGGTCTATTAGGATCTATCCATTTAAAGAAAGAATACTTCCAAGCCAAGAAAATGATTGGTTTAGATGGTGGTGGTGAAGTTAGTACTTGTACCACTACAAGTGGTGGTCGCTATGCCTATGTCGATAAAACATGCACGTTTGAAGAAGTTGACAAACCAACCTACAAACTTACTGTCAAAGGATTAGATGGAGGGCATTCAGGTGCTTGCATTAATCAAGAGAAGGGTAACTCCATTAAAATCTTATTTAGAGTTCTGCAAACATTAAAAGATATTCAAATCGTATCTGTGAATGGTGGACTTAAAGAGAATGCGATTCCTAGAGAAGCAGAGGCAACTTTCGTTTCAGACATCAAGCCAAATATAGATTCTATCGTAAAAGATTTAAAAACAGAATTTGAATTTAGTGATAGTAAACTCGATATTCAATTGGAAGAAACAGACAAAGCCATTAAAGCTTTTACTTCAAAAGATTCAAACGAATTGATCACACTATACTACTTACTACCAAATGGTTTACAACATAAATCTATGGCTATCGAAGGATTAACTCTAGCTTCCCTTAACTTAGGTAAGCTAAGAACAGAAGACAATGTTGTAAAATGTGCATTCTGCATCCGTTCCCCATTAGAATCTATGAAAGATGAATTAGGAAATAAAATCAAAATGATTGCACAGTTATGTCATGCTTCTGAACATGAAGATACAAACTTCTGTGGTTGGAACTATGAAGCTAACAGTTCATTAAGAGAAAAATTAAAAGAAATCTTAAAAAAACAAGGTGTAGAAATGGAAACGGAAGCATCACACGGCGGTATGGAAACGGGTATTCTAAAAGGATTGATTCCAGATTTAGATATCATCACATACGGTCCTATTGCCCAAGGTTGTCATACACCAGAAGAAAAATTAAACCTAGAATCTTTTCAAAAAGCCTATAAAAACTTATGCGATTTGATTGCAGAATTGTAAGAGAAGTCTATACTTCTCTTTTATTTTGTGCTATAATACTTAAGCACATGGCGCGTTCGGCAAGCGGTTAAGCCACAGCCCTCTCAAGGCTGTATCACGGGTTCGAATCCCGTACGCGCTGCCATTAAAAAATTACTCCTTTACATAAAGGAGTTTTTATTTTATGTACAAATCGTGTAAGATATATTAAGAATATACCAGGATTTATACAGTTATATGTTTGGTAATATATTAGAACTTTTAGGAAGACTTTTAGTACTTAGTGTATTCATGAAATTACTTTACGCTATGTACTTAAAATACAGAGATTGGTAAATCTTAGAAAGGACTAATCTTTATAATGTTAGAAAAATTAGTAAAATTTTTATAGCGATTGGAATCGCCAAATTTATTTACGCCATGTATTTAAAACACAAACAAAATTAAGTCTAGCAATAGGATTTTTTATTTTAACAAAAAGAAAAAGCACATCCTAAGATGCACTCTCTTCAATCTTACGCTTTTCTAGATACTTGATTTTTTCATCATGAACCCATTCCATAATGACACGATAATTAGTCATTAAGAAATCTCTCCATTCTGGTTGAACAATAACTCTTCTTTTAAGACCTCTATCATTTTCAATAATATATGGAAGTCTATATTTCTCATTATAATCTTTGATTGTTTCTATAATATCTTTAGGACGATTCCAAATTGGATCATTACCACCTACATCCACCAAAAAGCTCGATAGCAAACGATATGGTGTCTGCATGATCAATAGTTTCTTATATTCCTTTAAATCTTCATCATGTTGTTTCACACAAATAATAATTTCTTGTTTCGAACAATTTTCAGGCAAATACTTTTGGATACTTAAAATCGCATTTTCCAATGCGTTTGTACGCTTTTGATGAATCAACGGACCCAAATGATATCCTTTTTCTACCACATCCTCATAGGCTAAAGAAATCATTTCATCCAAGATTTCATCAAATTCAATTGTATCCTTATAAATCATTAAATTTAACACTGCCTCTAACCAATAGAAAGAATAAGAAGAACTTGTAAATTCTAGAATCTTCTCAAAATAATCCAATCGTAGTTCAAAACTATATAAATCTAAGAATTGTAATCGTTCGACATCTAACATACCCTTATTTTATCAGTTCTGTGTACTTTTTAGAAGATGCTTTACACTTTTCTACCGGATATTTCTTCTTATTTTGTTCTAATTTCATCAACAAAATCTCTTCCATATCCACGCCCAATTTATTGGCCATCAAAATACAATAATTCATCACATCGGCAAGTTCTTCACAAACATGTTGCTTATCATATTCATTGTTCCATTGAAAACATTCCAACAACTCTCCTGCCTCAATACTAATCGATTTAGCTAAATTTTCCGGGTTATGAAATTGATCCCAATCTCTTTCCTCATTAAATTTTAAGATTTCTTCAACTGCCCTTTTCATCTTGCCCCTCCATTATTCGATACTTCTTTGGCGATATGCCATACACCTTTTTAAACGCCTGAATAAAATGTGTCACATTATTAAAACCTACAATCTCTGATATTTCCGTTACATTCAGCGTGGCATCTTTTAAAAGATTTGTTGCCTTCTGCAACCGATACTGAATTAAATACTCATATGGTGTTATATTTAACATCTTATTGAAACAACGATTACACTGCGCAATACTCATCATCCCTGCGTCCGCAATATCTTTTAAAGATAACTCATCGGCGTAATGCGTATGAATATATACAAGCATCACTTGTACTCGTTCTTGTCTTTCGACATCTTTTTTGTTTGGAATAAAATCGATTTCAGATAAACTCTTCACCAATTGTCTCCAAATCATTGTGATCAAAATAGAAACATCATATTCAAACATATCCGAACCATTTAAATAAATATTATAAATATCATACAAACATTTAATAATCTGATTCTTTTCCTTGATTCCATAACATCTTAAAAAATCCATACGCGTATAAGGCCATACATACTTATATTTCATTCGACTCTCTTTAAAGAAAAAAAGTAATTCTTCAGGAAAAGTAAGTGTCACATATTCTCCATCCTCACTCATATCGCTCGACATATGCAAAGCACCCTTATTAATAAACAATGCTTCTTTTTCTTTGAGCTCATACTCTATTCCATTCACCTGATAACTCACATAGCCCTTAGTACATAGCACAAACTGCAAGTCTTCATGCCAATGCAAAGACTTAAAGCCACTGCCAATCGGTAAATCACTATATTTTCTAACAACACAGATATTTATAGGAAATAATTCATCCGAATATCCGTTTATAATGTGTAATTTATTCTCCATAAATTAAATATAATACAAAAATGATAATATATCTATATTTTTTGACTATTTATCATAAGACAAAGCTCTATACTGTAATTATAATTATAAATGTATTCAGAAAATTTCTATCTGATACTCATGTTCGATATCCCATAATAAAAGATATCATCTTTCCAGTAACAAGTATTCTATTTAAAACGATTGAAAGGCATAAACTTCACAAGACAACAATACAATTGTTTTAAATTAGGAATGCAATCTCTATGAAACAGCCAATGGCTGTTTTTTTTATTTGGAAAGAAAAAAGAACAAGTCAATGTTCCAATATTTCAATATCTACAATATCCTCTATTTGTATCTGAATATTCTCTTTAAAAAATAGAGTCTTATTTAATTCATCTATACGCTTAAAAGACAAAACGCTCTCCATGTACTGACCACCACTTTTTGTCTTATCCTTCTCAAAATAAGTGATTCTGCATTTCGATTTCAAATTTATCAATTCAATGATTTTCTCATTGATTCTAAGCTTTTCTTCATTCGATAAAATGCGTTTTGTCTGAGTTATTCTTTGTTGCTCTAATATCGCCTCTTTATGACCTGTTAAAGCTGCAAAAGGTGCAAATTGAGCGGCACGATCTGACATAGACATCTTTGGATATTTACTTTTAGGTCGATTCATTGTATACCATCTTTCATCCATTATGCCTTATGCCCTCCAATCTGCGCATTTCTTTCTTTTGCCTTAGCTCCCTTTTCAAAATCCGTTCCCTTTAAGATTGAATTTTTGCCATACTTATTCTTTATTTTTAAAGTCACCTTTTGAAGATCGTTTTCCTTCTTTAATTCTTCTTCATCCACATTTGAAAATAAATCAATCTGTTCAAAGCCACGATTCTTTTCATCTATCACTTCAACAGCCGCCACATTGATTCTTCGCACCAATAAACTAGAATCCACATACCGATCAAATACATCCAATATATTTTGAATTAGAATTGAATTCGCATTTGTCTTTTGAGGCAAATGAACAATTTTATTTAAGCTTTTCGGCAAGACTCTCCCATAAAAATCAACCATCGTTTCGCCCGTATAATCCTCATTTACTTCATAACCAATAGTAAGAACCACTTTATTTGTCACCAAATGCTTATCCACCAAACTTAAAGCTAAAGATTCCACCATTTCCTTTACTAAAATCTTAGCCTTTTCTTTATCGTACCCACAAGATAAGACTTGTCCCGAACCAATACTATTCTTTTCTGGCTTATATGCCTTGATATCTTCAATCGTACAAGGTTCATATCCCCACGCATGATCAATCAATAGTTCGGCATTTACACCAAATGTCTTAAACAAAACATCCTCATGTTCCAAGCTAAAGGCACAAAGCTTTCCCATTGTATCAATACCTAGTTTATGCAATCTTTTCTCATACCCTTTTCCAACACGCCAAAAATCAGTCAATGGCTTATGATTCCACAACAATTTACGATACCTATATTCATTTAAAGCCGCAACACGAACCCCATTCTCATCTGGATTTTTATGTTTAGCCACAATATCCATCGCCACCTTGGCAAGATATAAATTCGTACCAATACCTGCAGTAGCCGTGATGCCTGTTGTCTCATAAATATCTAAAATCATTTTCATTGCGAACTCTTTGGGTGTTAAATGATACGTATTTAAATATGGCGTCGCATCAATAAACACTTCATCAATGGAATATACATGAATATCTTGGCTTGAAACATATTTCAAATAGATATTATAAATTTGTGTACTGATATCCAAATAGTATTTCATTCTTGGAGGTGCAATTAAAAAATCGACTTCAAATCTAGGATTCTGTTTTAAAATTTCATCATCTGCTGATTTACCATCAAAGCGCAAAAGCCCCTTTTTCCTTTTTGCATTCGCATCTCTTACCTTTTTATTCACCTCAAACAAACGACACCTTCCTCCAATTCCATACTGTTTCAAAGAAGGCGATACAGCCAAACATATTGTCTTTTCTGTTCTAGAAGTATCTGCCACTACAAGATTAGTTTTTAATGGATCCAATTCTCTAGATACACATTCGCAAGAAGCATAGAAAGACTTTAAATCGATAGCCAAATAAATTTTTGACTTCATGAACGCGTAATCTTTTTAAGAAGACCATTTAATTCATCCAAACCAGAAGTCACTTCATTCAATTGACCTCTTAACGTAGGAATCATCTGTTTCAACTCTTCTTTTGCGGCTTTTTTTGCTTTTTTCTTCTGATATTTCTTTACCTTTTGAATTATTTTCATCTAAAACTCCAATCGCATTTGATACCAAACTACACCACCATGAACACTTGAGAATACACCCTCATTTTTAAACCCAAACTTACTATAGTAAGGCACCAATCTATCTTTACAAGTTAACACTAATCCTTTTCGGTTCTCTTGTCTAGCCAAATCAATCATTGCACACATGATCTTCGCGGCATAACCATTTTTTTGATAATCTGGTAATGTATTTAATCCAAATATCATTTGCCAGTCACCATCTTCATCATGCATCGAAGCATCACTATACATTTCATCCGTTAAATCTCTTTGGTTTGTACAAAAACCATCGATAAAACTAATCAATTGATTTTTTTCGAACAATAAAAGAAAATGGTTCGCATATACATTTAATCTTTCTTGAATCTCTTTTGAAGTCGCTGCTTCATTGGGTGGAAAACAAGTTGCTTCTACCTTAGATAATATTTCTGCATCTCCAATCGTTCCTTTTCGAATCATGAAATCACCTCGCAGGTATTATACCAAAAAAGAAGTGATTACTCACTTCTTAATGCCTCTACAGGATCTTTTTTACTCGCAATCTTGGATGGAATCAAACCTGCAAGAATCGTTAATACTAAATCAATGAAAATCAAGAATATAGCTCCATTGACTGGTAATTTGGCAATATGCGCAACACCAGTCATATTCTCAACGACCACACTAATTGGAACATTCAATACAAGTGTAATTAATATGCCTAATACACCACTAATCAATCCAATAATAAATGTTTCTGCATTAAATACACGCGTAATATCTTTTTTACTAGCACCAATTGAGCGTAAGATACCAATCTCTTTTGTACGCTCCAATACCGAAATATACGTAATTATACCAATCATGATGCTTGATACAATCAGAGATACAGATACAAAGGCAATCAAGATATAACTAATGATATTCACAACACTTGTTACTGAACTTAACATTGTCCCGATAAAATCGTTGTATGTGATCACATTACTCTTTGTCTGTTTCTTATTATAAGAAGTAATCAAATCACTCAGCTTTTCTTTTCCATCAAAACTTGACGCATACAAAGAAATCTTTGTCGGAGTTGAATAATCTACAACGCCAAGTTTTGTCAAATTCGAATCATATGTCGCATTGATATTCTCATTATACGTATTCATATAATTCATCAATTCTTCTTGCGACATACTTGAAAGCTGCATCATCTGCTCATTTGTAAGATTTGACATACTAATCTTTTGGCCTGAGGCAAATTCAGTCTGCGTAAAAATATTGATATTTGGACTTGTCTTTTGTTCTATTACAATTTGAGCATTCTCCGTCTTAGAAGTAACATACTCTTCCATAGCCTTTGTATAATACACACCACCCATTGTTGGTTGTGAAACTGTGGATTCACTTGGCTTAATAATTCCAACCACCTTGATTTCAGGACTCTTAGAAACAACATCCTTCACATACGATTCATTTTCACTTTGGTTGATCCATAAACCATTTACCTTTTGATATAAATCGCTATTTAGAACCAATCTAAACTTCAAATTTAAGATATCATCCACACTATACGATTCTAGGTTTGTCTTTGAAATCTTATCCGTCTCTCCATTTAAAATCTTTTGATAATTCTTAACCAATTCATCCTGATCCAATAATCCTAAAGAATAAAGTGCATAATCGGTAATCTCATTATTTTCATCGACCTCTAAAACCACCTCATTATAGTTTGTTGGCCACTTACCTTCGACAAGCTGATATTCATCATCTCGAAGCTTTTTCGATTCGGGTAAAGAAAGCCATACTTGATCATTGGTCATAGCACTTGAATCCACAAATTGAGATTGCAGGGACATCATATCCGACATGCCTAATTTATCCAACAAACCATTTGGCGATACTTGCACTAAGCCAGAATCTGTATTCTCATTATAAACTTGTAAATTTAAATTATAATCATACTCAATTGCCTTCGCCGTCTTTCTAAATTCTTTACCCTTACCACTTTCAATATAGGATTTAAAAGCCGATAGATTATTCTTCTTTGAACTCGATAAAGATTCTAATACATCCTCTACATAAGGACGAGGATAGATTTTAGAATCCTTATGTTCCTCTGTCTTTTTCTTCATGCCCATCATCGTTGTCATCAATGTAGACACATCACTCGAACTCGATTGAATCTCAATCGGATAACTGGCCATTGTATCATTTTCCATTTGATCAATATACGACTGCATACCATGCGACAATGACATAATCAAAGCAATTCCAATAATTCCAATGCTTCCGGCAAAAGAGGTTAAAAAAGTACGTGCTTTTTTTGTCATTAAATTATTTAAACTTAATGAGCAAGCCATTTTAAAAGACATGCCAGGTCTTTTTAACACACTCGTATCCACATTTGTTTCTGTTTCATTAAAAGGATTGGAATCCGAAACTAAAGTGCCATCCTTTAAACGAATGATTCGGCTTGAATATTCATCGGCCAATTGCGGATTGTGTGTAACCATAATGACAAGCTTATCTTTAGAGATTTCCTTTAAGATCTCCATAATCTGCACACTTGTGGCACTATCCAAAGCACCAGTTGGCTCATCTGCCAAAATAATATCCGGATTATTGACAATGGCACGGGCAATCGCAACACGCTGCATTTGTCCACCCGACATCTGGGTTGGCTTTTTATGAATTTGATCCGAAAGTCCAACCTTATTTAAAGCCTCTATAGCTCTTTTTCTTCTTTCCTCTTTATTGACTCCCGTTAGTGTTAAAGCCAATTCTACATTACTTAAAACACTCTGATGCATGATTAGATTATAGGATTGAAACACAAAACCAACCTGATGATTACGATACGTATCCCAGTCTTTATCACTATAGTCCTTTGTACTTTTTCCGTTAATAATCAAATCACCCGAAGTATAATGATCCAAACCACCAATAATATTTAGAAACGTAGTCTTGCCACATCCACTCTGTCCAAGTATTGAAACAAATTCATGTTCACGAAAAGAAAGTGATACACCTTTTAATGCATGTACAATTTCATCTCCTGAAACATAATCTTTTATAATATTTTTACATTGAAGCATAAAAAGTCCTCCATATTCTCTTAATTATAGAAAATTATCTCTTGATTTTTCAATCGACTGATTTTAACATATTGTTACGAAAGCAACAGGTGTTGATTATGAACAGAAAAATACAAATGACAAAAAAATTAATTCGAGAAGTTTTATTCGAATGCCTAAAAGAAAAAGACATCAATAAGATCACCATTTCTGGCTTATGTGAAAAGGCCGATATCAATCGTTCCACCTTTTATAAGTATTATGGAAGTCAATATGACGTCATTAAAGAAATGGAGCAAGAAGTCATTCAATTGATCAATGAACAATTAAATGATCAACCAAAAGAAACTTCTTTTATCCAATTACTCCAATTTTTAAAATCTAATAAAGAAACCATCAAAATCTTTTTTGAATGCAATGTCGACAATGAATTTCCTAAACAAGTTCTAGCACTCGATTCCATCAACAATCAGCTTGAACAAGTTTCGCAAAACGATCCATACATCAAAAACTACATTCTTTTTGGATCTCTAGCCACCATTCAACAATGGATTGATGCAGGATGTATTGAATCTTGTGAAGAGATTGCGAATATCATCAATCGTATTGTAGATAAATTAGTACGTTAATCAAGAATTCGCTTATTGTATACACGAATTGAAATCCTCATAGAAATAAATTATAGAATAAAACTTGTAATCAATAAACCTACACTAAACATAATAGAATCTAATGTGTTCAATAACGATTCAATCGATTGAAAGAATTTAGGAATAAATTGATTTAAGAAAGCGAATAAGAAGGTACATCCAAACACAACCACAAACAATACAATTCTTCCTTTTTCATTACCTTCCTTTAATTGAAATGGCAAAGATAGAGCTAACAACAACAAAGCGGTTGATAAGATTATAAGTGTTTCCATAAAGCCACTTTTACTAAAACAACCTAATATTGTGACAAACACAAAACCAATTCCCGTAATAATCAAAGAAAACAAATATTTTTCTTTCACATAATCCGATTTAGAAATAGGCAAAGTAAACAAAGTCTTTAAGCCGTGATTGGCTTCATCATACGAAATTGTAGATAAACTTAATATCGCAAGAACCATCAAGATATAACCTGTCGCAAATGAAATATCATTTATCCCACCAATGATTCCAATGAACAACATAAACAATATGACTTTCTTACTTTTTATCATCAACAACAAATCTTTGACTAACAAACCCTTCATACAGTTTCCCACTTGATCATATATTCCATCAAATCATCAATATGTGCTTTTTCAATGACTAGATTTGGATAGTTTTCTACATAAAATTGTCTTTCATTTATAAGATACGTCAAACCTATCTTTTTTAATACGTAACTTAAATCCACAGTTTCATCAACACCCTTTAATAGTGCATAAGATTCTAAATCCTGTTCTTGCAGAATGATTTTTCAATAAAATAAAATTCATCACACAAGCCCTCCAAATCACTTGCGATATGTGAACTAATTAGTATAGAAACCTCTTCATTTTGTTCCATATAATCACGCAAAAAATCTAATACTTCATTTCGTGCAATCACATCTAAACCACTTGTTGGTTCATCCAACAATAATATTTTCGCATGAAGACTTGTCGCAATAATGATCTTCAATTTTGAAAGCATACCTGTAGAATATTCTTTTAATGGTTTCTTTGGATCCAATTCAAATCGAGAAATCATAGAATCAAAATAATCACAATCAAAATGTTTATAGGAATACATTAGAATCTTTTTAATTTCAAGAACATTTAAAACCAAACTAAAACTCGAATCATTCCATACAACACCAATTTCTTCTTTATTCACTTGATTTGTATGTTTATCATCTTCAATTAAACCAAGATACAATTTAAACAAAGTGGTCTTGCCAGAGCCATTACGACCAATCAAAGCCGTTATTATTCCTGGCTTTAATTCAAGTTTACAATCCAATTTAAAATCATTATATGTCTTTACAAATCGCATATTCTTATTCCTCCATCAAGATATCAAATAAATCTCTAATTTCATCCTTTGATAAATCGTAAGATTTCGCTTTATCCAGTACCTTCTCTAAATCCTTTTGGATTTCAACTACACGCTGCTCATGTACCAAGCCAGGATTTACCCCCAACACAAACGAACCCTTACCTTGAACCGTCTACATAATCCATCCGCTTCTAATATGTCATATGCTTTTTTAACAGTTAAAGCCGATATTTTTAAATCTTTTGATAGACCACGAATACTCGGTAAAGCATCTCCTTCTTTTAACTTACCATCCACAATATTTTGTTTCACTTGATTCACAATCTGTTCATAAACAGGAATCATTGAACTATTATTGATAATAATCATTGTATCACCTTCTATATAACCGTATATGACAGTATATATCACTTGTAAAGAAAAAAATTAGGATAAAACTATCCTAATTCAAATGTCATCGTTAAACTATAACGTGCATATAGAAACTAAGCCGTGCATTTAGCGAGGCAGAACACAAATCGTTAAAGTAAGAACGGATAATACTCACTTGAAACGGTGAGACTAAAAACGGGTAACGTAGTCTAGTATTAGACTAAAAAAGCCGTTTCAATTTAGTCATTATCTAATTTTTATACACTTTTCCATCCTCAAGATGGCACGATTAACTTAATTCTGTAACTTCCAAGTTATATTCCTCCATGTCTAATCGCACCTTAACTTTATATATTACAAACCATTTGGTTGATAAATTCAATCCTGGCATATTTCCACCATGTAAATTTTCTAAAAATGACAAAAACCCCCTGCATTGCTGCAAGGTGCTAATGATTATAAACTATTCTTCAATTTAATAATTCTTTCTTCAATTTCACGAATCACTTTAATAAAATCCACATCATCTTTTCCTGTAGGGTCATCTAGTCCCCAGTTATCATCAAAAGGTCTACCGATAAAAGGACATCCAACATTACATCCCATTGAAATTACGATGTCTACGTCTGGGATATCTGTAATTAACTTGCTGTATTGACCATTTGTTTCCATATCAATTCCATAGAGTTTTTTCATTATACGAACAGCATCCTGATTGATTTGTGGCTTTGTTTCTGTCCCGGCAGAATAGCTTTCAAACACATCCGATGCTAGATGTTTCCCAAGTGCCTCGGCAATCTGACTTCTACAGGAATTGTGAACACAGATAAATGCTACCTTTTTTCTTCCATCTATCATTTCTTAAACCATCCTCTTGTACTATTGGCAACCTTTACAAGCACAAGCATAACAGGAACTTCTGTTAATACACCTACCGTTGTTGCAAGTGCAGCCGGACTCGTTGTACCAAATAATGCAATAGCTGCGGCTACAGCTAACTCAAAGAAGTTTGATGCCCCTATCATTCCTGCCGGTGCTGCTATATCATGTGACAATCCAAATATCTTTGATGCTGAATAAGCAATAAAGAAAATAAGAACAGTCTGAACCGTGAGCGGCACTGCTATCAACACTATGTGCAAAGGATTTGATAAGATAACCTCTGTTTGTGATGCAAATATTAAAACCAAAGTAAGAAGCAAGCCAACTGTAGTTGCGTTATCAAACTTATGAACAAAAGTGTTTTCAAAATACCCTATTCCTTTATTTTTAACTACAACTATTCTTGTTAATACACCCCCAACAAGTGGAATCACCACAAACAGAATCACACTGATAAACAATGTTCCATAGGGTACTGATACATTTGATACTCCAAGCAAAAATTTTACAATTGGCACAAATGCAATCAGTATGATTAAATCGTTCGTTGCTACCTGTACCACAGTATAAGCAGGATTTCCTTTTGTAAGAGTACTCCATACAAATACCATTGCTGTACATGGTGCTGCTCCAAGAAGCACTGCTCCTGCAAGATACTGAGTAGCAAGTTCTGGTGCAATAAATCCTTTAAATACTGTAAACAAGAACAATGATGCAATTCCATACATGGTAAATGGTTTTATTAGCCAATTTGTAATCCATGTAATGAAAAGCCCTTTGGGATTCTTTCCCACTTGTTTAATACTCTGAAAATCCACTTTAAGCATCATTGGATAAATCATAATCCAGATAAGTATTGCAATCGGAATAGAAATCCCAGATATTTCAAGACTACCGAGTGCATTAGGTATGGCCGGTAAAAGCTTACCAATGATTACTCCGACTACCATACATATAAATACCCAGATTGTAAGATACTTTTGGAAAAAATTAATTCCTTCACTCTTTTTCTTTGCCATTAAAATCCCATCTTTCCAAGCAGCTTAATTACTTCACAGCTCTTTAATACCTTACCCATTGAAGCAACTGTTTCATTCACAACAATGGCAGGCATACTCATAACACCGTAAGCCATAACCTTTTCCATATCTGTGATATATTCTACTTCAATTTCTAACCCTAGTTCTTCAATGGACTTTTTAACATTTTCATACTGATCATGACAGCTTTTACACCCAGCACCAAGCACCTTAATGCTTGTAAGCTTATTATCTCCACCACAACAGTTATTTACCTTTTGATTGCCACAGCAACATGATGATGCTTCATAAGTAGCTACTTCTCCATTGCAAGCACAAGCTGGCTCTATCTTAACTTCTTCTTTTTTCTTTCCTAATCCAAATAATGACATAATCTTTTCCTCCTGTTAAATAAGTAAATATTGAAATGCATTAAATGCATAACCAACAATAATAATTCCTACGGTACAAATTCCAATGAACAGACCTAAGAGTTTTGGTTTGATTGCCTTTTTCAGCATAATCATGGATGGAAGAGACAGTGTGGTTACTCCCATCATAAATGACAACACAACGCCCAATCTTGCACCTTTAGTAAGCAGTGCTTCTGCAATAGGAATACATCCAAAGATATCTGCATACATCGGAACCCCTGCAATTGTAGCAATAATGACACCAAATGGATTACCAGTACCAAGAAATCTCACTATGATATCTTCTGGTATCCAGTTGTGAATAAAGGCTCCTATTCCAACACCAACAAGAATATATGGGAAGACTTTTTTAAATGTTTCAACAACCTGCTCCCACGCATATTTCATTCTGTTTATAACCGTTAGTTCTTCCGATGGAATATCGATTTGCTTTGCATTTCTTATAAATTCTTCTACCTGATTTTCAAGGTGAAGTTTTTCGATAAGTGTTCCGCCTGCAACTGCAATCACAAGACCGAGCAACACATAAACTACTGCCACTTTCGTTCCAAAGATACTCATCAATAGCACCAGCGACCCAATGTCTACCATTGGAGATGAAATAAGGAAACTAAATGTAACTCCTAATGGTAATCCAGCACTTGTAAATCCAATAAAAAGAGGAATGGAAGAACAAGAACAAAAGGGAGTAACTGTTCCTAGTAATGCTGCTAAGATGTTTGCACCAATTCCATGAAATCTTCCAAGTATTCGTTTAGTTCTTTCTGGCGGAAAATAACTCTGAATATAACTAATGATAAAAATCAGCACACAAAGCAAGAAAACAATTTTTATCACATCATAGATAAAAAACTGAACACTGCCTCCAATCTTCCCGGATGTATCAAGACCAATAGAGTATAAGAACTCTCCAATCAATAAACTAAGCCATTTCATTCCTAAAATTTGATCTTGTATGAATATCCAAATCGTAGTCAAAAATTGCATATCTAGCCTCCTGTTAGTTTTATAGTTTTACATATATCAATGTTTTCGTTTAAGAGAAAGGCAATCTTACCTGATTGCCTAATGTATATATTATTCGCACTTATCGCAGTTGCATCCACCATCTGAATCAATGGTTTCAACATAATGAGAAAACATATCCTTAAAACGGTTTTTCCCTTCCTCTGAAATTGAGTAGTGCATCCATCGCCCATCTTTTCTAGAATCGACAAGTCCACAGTCGCAAAGCAATTTCATATGATGAGAAAGAGTTGATTGGGTAATGGATAACTCTTCAAGTATAACACAGGCACATTTTTCTCCATGATGCAAACATTCCAAAATACGAAGTCTGTTTTCATCTGCCAAAGCCTTAATCATACGAACATCTTCTTTATAACTCATAGTATCCATTCCTTCCTGTAAAACTATACTTAGTCTATCCCATACATTCACACTTGTCAATATATCGAACTATAAATTTTCTATGAATGAAAAAACACCCTTCCGTAACTTAGAAAAAGTCACCTGATATGGAATAGTAATTCGATTCTTCTTAAAACTTTTATAAACACAAAAGCTGAACAAATAGGATTTTTCTTCCTACCTGTTCAGCTCTTTGTTTACCTGTAAATCAATTCATTTAACACAATCTCTTCTGCCATATTACGAATACCATTTACTGCTCTGACCCATGCCATCTGGTCACGAGCTTTCAATTCTTCCGTAATGCTCTGCCTCTCCATCATCTGACGCACCAGAATACCCATCCTCTCCTGTGCTTCGTTGTCTACAGCATTCAGATGTTCTGTCAGTCTGTCTTCCAACATATACAGTGAATACATTGCCGGACGATGCTCTTTCAGATATGTTTTCCGCATCATTCCATATTTCCCATAATGCGG